>Ga0316209_1000338_pt1 | contig 89176 bp, 83 predicted proteins | sample 6monopyrite_MG_FD_204945 | JGI IMG/M metagenome (GOLD analysis project Ga0316209, IMG submission 204945) | Microbial mat bacterial communities from mineral coupon in-situ incubated in ocean water Damariscotta River, Maine, United States -... | ecosystem: Environmental > Aquatic > Marine >... | reverse complement strand
TAATATTTAATTTATCAGCAAATGTTACTTCCTCTTTTCCTTGAAGCTTTTTAAGTGACAATCCTGAAATGTATGATAGGTATGCGGGGATTAGTGGTAATACGCATGGACTTAAAAAAGTTAAAAACCCAGCTGCTAAACTTACTAGATATGGTGCGCTGTCAAACAGCGGTATGAGCATTTCTTTTAGATTCTCTTCCATTAAATGTTCCTTAGTAAAAATTTAATTTTACCATAAAAATAAGCTCTAACTTTGTAACTTTTGATAAACTACTCAAAATATTATTAAGAGGATTGATATGAATAACCGTTTAATAAAAGAAGATTCACCATATTTGCAACAACATGCTAGCAATCCAGTTGATTGGTATCCTTGGTGCAACGAGGCATTTGAGCTTGCTAAAAAAGACAAAAAAGCTATATTTATCTCCATTGGTTACAGCAGTTGTCATTGGTGTCATGTCATGGAACATGAAGTTTTTGAAAACGAAAAGATTGCAAAACTTTTAAATAAAGATTTCATCTGTATTAAAGTTGATCGTGAAGAGAGACCTGATTTGGATCAATATTATCAAAATGTTCATATGATGTTAAACCGTCGTCCTGGTGGCTGGCCAACCTCTATTTTTTCTACATATGACAATGAGCCATTTTTTGCAGGTACTTATATTCCTCCAAAAAGTAGAGATAACATGCTTGGATTTGAAGAGTTAATAACAATAATAGCTACAAAATTTAAAGAAGAAGACACAGAACTTTTCAAAAATGCAAAAGAGATTCAAAGCTTTTTAGAGAAAAAAGAGCGTCCCACTGAAGCTGCTCGTTTTACTAAAGATTTTGCACACAAATTTTTACGACAGGCTAACACATACTATGACACAGAAAATGGTGGTTTTTCAGAATCTCCAAAATTTCCACAAACTGCAATTTTATCTACACTTTTACAACTACATCAGCTTCTTGATTCACAAGAGGCATTAAATATGGTAACTCATACACTTAATAGTATGAGTAGAGGTGGAATGTATGATTTAATAGATGGAGGTTTTTGTCGTTACTCAGTAGATAAAGAGTGGCTTGTTCCACATTTTGAAAAAATGACTTATGACAATGCACTTCTTAGTGAAGTCTACTTAAATGCTTACAAAATTACAAAAAATGAACATTACAAAACTATTGCAGATGAAACGATAGATTTCATGATAGATAAAATGATGAAAGATAATCTTTTTTATAGTGCAAGTGACGCAGATACAGAAGGTGTTGAGGGAAAATATTTTGTTTATGATTATGAAGAGATTGTAAACCTTATAGGAAGTGATGCGACATATGAACTTAGTATTACAGCAGATGGAAACTTTGAAGGTACATCCATTCCTAGAATTAAAGAAAATAAAAGATCAGAACATTTTATAAAAAGTAGAAAAGTCTTAAAAGAGCTTCGTACAAAACGTACTTACCCATTTATTGACAAAAAAATAATTGTAGCAATTAATGCAATGATGATTAAAACTCTTTTTATAGCATCACACGCACAAGCTGAACTCTCACTTTCTTCACTTCTAAATAAGATGTATATAGATGGAACACTTTACCACAGTGCTTTAATTGGTAAAGCTCCTAAAATTGAAGCTTTTTTAGAAGATTACGCATATTTATCGCAAGCCATAATTAGTGCTTTTACACATACTCAAGATAAAAAATATTTAGTTCTAGCTCAACAAATAGCTACTGATTCTATTGCAAAATTTTTTAAAGAGGGAAGATGGTTATTTGGTACAACTGATATAGTTACAGAAGCAGATATTAACGATAGTGGCTACCCAGCGGCAGTTTCAGTAATGATTGAAGTACTTTTCGCACTTGGTGTTTTAATTGATTCTAAATATACACTGTTAGCAAAAAGAAGTCTAGAATTCTACTCTCTTAAACTTGTCAAAAATCCTTTTTTCTATGCAAGACTAAGCTCTTCTGCTCTTCATCTACAATTTAATGATTTAGTTATAAAAGCTAGTTCAGATGAAATCGTAGAGATGCAAAAAAGTTTTTCTAATAATTACTACCCTTTTCTTTATATTAAAAAAACTCCAGATGAAAACTCGACACTCTGTTCATATGAGAGTTGTTTTGCTCAGATAAAAACACCAAATGAACTTATAAGTATTATAAAAAATTATCTAAAAGATGTAAATTCAGCATGATTTAATTAAATTTATATTAAAAATTCTTATTCAGTTTATTTTTTTATTTTAAGGACAGTTTAAAATGGGTGCACATAGAAAGATGATAGAAGATGAGATAGATGAAGAAGACTTTAAAGTCTCAGATGTAAAAATAAAAGATAAAAATAGAAATAATGGAAAAAAGAAAGTACAAGTTTGGATTAAAAAAGAGACAATTGCATACGAAAAAGAGTTAAGAAAACTTCAAATTGATTTACTTAGACTTCAAAATCACGTAAAAGAGAATGGATTAAAGATAGTACTGCTTTTTGAAGGACGTGATGCTGCTGGTAAGGGTGGCACAATTAAGAGAATCATGGAACACTTAAATCCACGTGGCGCACGTGTTGTAGCATTAGAAAAACCATCAGATGTAGAACGCACTCAGTGGTATTTTCAACGTTATGTAAAACATCTCCCAGGTGCTGGTGAAATTGTACTATTTGATAGAAGTTGGTATAACCGTGGTGGTGTTGAACCAGTTATGGGCTTTTGTACCCCGCAAGAGCATAAAGAGTTCTTAAGTGAAGTTTCTAATTTTGAGCAGATGGTTATAAATTCTGGAATTGTTCTAATGAAATTTTACTTTTCAGTAAGTAAAGATGAACAAAAAAGACGTTTTGATAATAGAAAAGATGATCCATTAAAACAGTACAAACTATCCCCAGTTGATCAAAAATCTCAAGAAATGTGGGATAAATATACAATTGCAAAATACTCAATGCTAATTGCATCAAATTCAGATCACGCACCATGGACAATTGTACGTTCAGACAATAAAAAAAGTGCTCGGATAAACTGTATTAAGCATATTCTTACAAACTTAACATATCCAAATAAAACAGCTAAGAAAAAACTACATCCAGATTCAGATATTGTCCTAAATGGAGATCAAGAGATAATAAACATGGAGGGTAATTTAAAAGCAGAACGTACTTAGTCTGTTTTTATTTATCTATTACGTCACTACAAAAAGTTTAAAATATTCTTTTCAAGAGTATCTATTTCTATAATTTCTTTGTGTTTAATTTCTTTAGAAAATAGTCCATTAATCATTTTAGGAATCTCTATTTTAGCCTTTTTTGAAATCTCTTTTAGTGCATCTAAGTCATGAACACCTCTAGCACCACCAATTGATTCTAAAATAGTAGGAGAAAACTTTGTCCATTCTGCTGTTGAGTAGATTATCGTTTTCCTAGTAGAATCATTTAACTCATTATACGCTTTTACACAAGTTGCAGTATGTGGGTCCATTAAATAACCATTTTCAAAGTACTCTGCTATCTCTTTTGAAGTCTCTTCATCGCTACTATAAACTGCACCGAAAGTTTCTTGAAGAGTCTTTAGTTCATCTTGTGTTAACTCATATACATTTTCACTATTCAATGAATCCATTAGCGCGCGTGTTCTATCTGTTCCAAACATATCAAAAAGTACACGCTCAATATTTGATGATTTTAAAATATCCATAGCAGGTGAAGTCGTATTTATAACTGTGCGTCCTCTTAAGTCGTATGAGCCACTATTAATTAAATCACTTAAAACATTATTTGCATTTGAAGCAATCATGATTTTTTCTACTTTTAAACCCATTTTTTTAGCATAGTATCCGCCAAGTGCATTTCCAAAGTTTCCACTAGGAACAATTAAATAGATAAAATCATCAAATGTTATTTCATTTTGACGTACAAGTTCTAAATATCCATGCACATGGTAAATTGTTTGAAAAATGATTCTTCCAAAGTTTACAGAATTTGCAGCAGATAATTTAATACCCTTATCTTTTAAAGCATTATTGAAATGTTCTGAGGTCAACAAATTTTTTAGTGCATTTTGTGCATCATCGAATGCACCATTTATGCCTAAAACTTTTAAATTTTTTGCATCTTCTGTAACCATTTGCAAACGTTGAACATCACTTGTCCCACCATCTGGGTACAGACATACAACTTGTACATTTTCTTTATTTTTAAATGTCTCAAGTGCGGCAGGACCTGTGTCACCACTAGTTGCTGCCATTATAAGATATTTCTCGCCCCTCTTCTTTGCTAAATAAGAAAGAATTGAGCCAAATGGTTGAAGTGCCATATCTTTAAATGCACGCGTTGGACCATGGTAAAGTTCACATACAAAGAGATTATCTTTAACTTTCACAACAGGAACTGGCTCATTCGCATTATCAAACTCATCATAAAGTTTTAATGCCTCTTCAATAACAGAATCTTCAATATCAATTTCAAAACGTTTTAGAATATCAAGTGCTAGAACTTTATATGAACTGTTTACATGTGATTTTAAAAAATCATCATCAAGTGTTGGTAAATACTCTGGAACATAAAGACCACCATAACTAGCTGAAGGACTCAATATCGCTTCTGAGAATGTAACCTTAGCTGCACATTTACCATCATTTCCACGTGTTTCTATAAAATTCATCTTAAGCCTCTAAAAAAATTGCGTTATTATATCTAATTTGGATTAATTATTTTTAGTAAAATGTAGGCTTATTAATTTTTCCAATACCTCTATTACCTCATATTCATCACTCAAAGACTCAACAATAGAGTGCATACAAGCTTCATAAGGATCAAAGCCCTTTACAATAAGCTTTGCAGCATAAATAAGAAGCCTAGTTGAGACTGCTTCTTGGATTTCATTGTCACTAAGTTGTCTTATCTCTCCTGCTATTGATGTAAGCTTATTAGCTATCTCTTCACCAATACCACTCTCTTTTTTTATTATCTCTTTTTCAATATCAGCTTTAGGGTAATCAAAACTAAGCGAAATAAACCTCTGTTTTGTACTTGGTTTCATTCCCTTAAGAACATTTTGATACCCAGGGTTATATGAGACAACTAACATAAAATCAGGATGAGCTTCAATCATCTCACCAGTTCTATCAATTGGTAGTACTCTTCTATAATCAGCCAGTGAGTGAAGAACCACAGTTGTATCTTTTCTAGCCTCTATAATCTCATCAAGATAACAGATACCACCCTCTCTAACAGCTTTAGTTAGTGGTCCATCTTGCCAATAAGTTCCATTCTCATCAATTAAATGTCGTCCAACTAAATCAGCAGCACTTAAATCATCATGACATACAACTGTATAAACTTTTCTATTTAGTTTCTCTCCCATTGATTCTACAAATCTAGTTTTACCACAACCTGTTGGACCCTTAATTAAAATTGGCAAGTTCATCTGAGCTGCTGCATCAAAAAGTTCTACTTCATTCGACTGTGCTAAATAATATGTTTGAGACATTTTTGTTCCTTATTTTGTTAAATTCATATAAATTTCTGGTAATACTTTTGGTAGTTTTTTAGAATCTCTGACAACTACATAACCATTTTTACCAAACAAGTATGAAAGGTACTCTTTAGCTTCTAAATCAACAGTAATACAAAAAGGTGTAATACCAAGCTTTTTTACCTCTTGTATAGCCCTTTTAGTATCTTCTATGCCATATCTACCATCGTATCTATCTACATCATTAGGTTTACCATCACTAATGATTAATAACAGTTTATTTTGAGACTGTTGCTTGTTTAAAATCTTTGAAGATTCCCTAATAGCCGCACCCAAGCGAGTGTAATAACCAGGTTTAATACTATCAATGCGTCCACGAACCATGTTAGAGTATTTCTCTTTAAAATTTTTAATTATATGAAAACGCACATTTGTATTTTTAAGTGAAGAAAAAGCATATATTGCAAATCTATCTTGCAGTCTCTGTAGTGATTCAGAAAACACCATAAGTCCATCTTTAATAACATCAATTATACGAATCTCTTGAGTGATTCCAGCTTCAGTTGAGAGGGATATATCTGCTAATATTAAAGTGGACATATCTCTTGTTTTCTTCTCAAAACTTTCATAAAACTTTTGATGATGCCCTGATTTATTTTGATGCCCCTTATAATCAATCCAAGTATCTATATTTATCTCATCACCATATGGCAAGTTATTATTTTTAATACGGTTCAGCTCTAAAAGATCTAATTCGTTCTGAATTTTATTTACCATTTTTTGAAGTCGTTTAGGTAGTTCAATTGGTTCTATATTAGTAGTTATCAGAGGTTTAATACAGACATAGTTTTTTAGATAACTCTCTTTTGAATAATCCCACTCATCAATAAAATGCCCCTTACCTAAGGGATACTCCTCTTTAGAATTAACAGATAAGTCTAAATCCATCTTTAACCTAGATGACAAATTCGCTTTTTTCTGCCCTAAAGTAATTTCATCTAAATCTTCAGCATTATAAAGAGCATCTTCATCAAAACTATCATCTTCACTTCTATCGACATTTACATGTTCCATAATACTCATAATTGAATCTGGTAAAAATGCGAGCAGACCATCTGTCTCTTTTTTATCATCAATCTTATTAGCTTGCTTTTTCATCTTAAGAGTATCTGTTTTATCTCTGTTTTCTTCACCTCTCACAGGCTCATTACTATCATCAAAATCGCTATATTTTTTATTTTTAGAGAGCTTAGGATAAATCCATAGAGGAAACGGATACATATTTATCTCTTTGGATAATTTAGCGTTAGTTAAATTCTCTTCATTTAAAAACTTAACAAACGATAATTCTTCATTTTGCTCATATAAATGATTGCTTGCTTTTTCATAAAAATTTTTAAATCCTATATAACTATTTAATAAAGTTTTTGAAGCTAAATAGTTTTTATATACTATATTTCCTCTATTTGCATCTACTTTTGTAGCCATTGCAATAAGCCAAAAGTATAACATCTCATTTTGTTCTTTTGTTGGAAAATATGCTAATGAAGATGGTAGGTAAACACCATTTTCATCTTGCCATGCAAGAAAAAATGTTTTACCTGAACCTGATACTTTTTCTATTAATGAGCGAGATGTATCAATAAAGCGTTTATCTGTAACTTGTAACTCTTTAGCTTTTTCACCACCTAAGAGGTGATAAAAAATCTTCAGAGCTTTACTTTTATCTGAGAAAAAGACTCTCTTACTATCGTAAGATTTACTAGTTCTCTTCTTTAAAAACTTATCCCAAACTTTACCAATACTCTCTTCCATTTTAAAACTTTACAGTAGCAATTAAGCTACAGCTTCCTCTTTTACAAAAAAGCTATAAAAGTATGTCAAAAGTCCAGCTAAAGTCATAACACCAAACACTAAACGCACCATATATACAGGTACTATTTCAGTTTGTGTTGCCATAAAGCTTAGAGCATCAATATCTGGTAAACGTTGTAAAAATACCTGCATTGTTCCAGCTACTACAAGTGCGCTAGTTACACCTAGCATTCCAACAACCATAAGCCAAAAACTTGCAAGCTCTACTTTTTGAGCTTTTTTACTATTACCATGTGGACGACCTCTCATAATTGGCATCGCATAAGAGATAATTGTAAATAAAATCATAATATAAGCGCCAAAGAATGACAAGTGACCATGAGCTGCTGTAAGCTGTGTTCCATGAGTAAAAAAGTTAACAGGAGCTAATGTATGTAAAAATCCTAAAACACCAGCGCCTAAAAATGCCATTATAGCTGTACCCTTAGCCCATGTAAGTGCTATTTTATTGTCATGTTCAATACGACGTTGTTTAGACATTGAAAATGCGTAAATTATCATAAAGAAAAAAGGTAGTGGTTCAACTGCTGAAGAAATAGATCCAATCCATAACCAATAATCAGGAGTACCAATATAAAAATAGTGATGCCCAGTTCCAACAATTCCAGAAATTAATGTCATAGCAATAATCAAGTATAACCATTTATCAATATGTTCGCGGTCAACACCAGTAACTTTGATTAATACAAATGAAAGGATAGCTCCAATTATAAGCTCCCAAACACCCTCAACCCATAAGTGAACAACAAACCACCAGAAAAATTTATCTAAAACTAAATTATCAGGTACATAAAATGCAAATAGAAAGAAAACCGCTAATCCAACTAAACCAGTTAGTAAAACAACAGTAATAACAGTCTTACGACCCGTAATTACAGTCATACCAACATTTAAAACAAAAGCTAGTGCAACTATTACAATACCAATTTTAGTAATTGTAGGTTGTTCTAAAAACTCTCTTCCCATTGTTGGTAAAATATTATTATACGTAAGTTCTGCTAAAGTAGCATATGGAACAAATAAATAACCTAAAATTGTAGCAACACCAGCTGCTGCAAAAACCCAAAATGTAACTTTTGCAAGCCATGGACTCCACAATTCTCTTTCTGATTCTTCTGGAACTAAATAGTAAGTAGCACCCATAAAACCAAATAAAATAAGTACAATAAGTAAGTTCGTATGAACCATTCTTGCTACGTTAAACGGAATCTCTGGGAATAAAAAGTCACCAGCTATATATTGTGTACCTAATATTAGACCAAAAAGAATCTCTCCTGCTAAAAGAACCAATGCAAAAATAAAATATGGCTTTGCGACCGCTTGTGAACTGTATTTCATCTTCAATTATCCTTCAATATTTGGTGGCCATTCATTATCGTCGATATTAGATGTCCAAATTAAAAAGTCTGCAAGATCATTAACTTGCTCTTCGCTTAGGTGAAATTGAGGCATTTTTCGTCTACCTGGTTCATTTAATGGTTGTGCTGACATCCAACCGTTTAAATATGTTTTAAATGCAACTTCATTAGTTCCACCTCTACGATTATAAACATTTGCAAGTTCAGGTGCATAATATGCGCCCTCTCCCATTATAGTATGACATCCTACGCAGTTATTAACTTCCCATAAGTTCTTACCGCGTGCTACAGATTCTGTGATTTTATCAGCATTTGATAGCTTTGGAACACGTTGCACTGTATCTACGGTTAGTCCAACAAATACTAAAATAGCGAATATACCACCGCCAAAGTAGATATTTCTGGCCATATTCTTGGTAATACGTTCAGACATTGTAACTCCCTTTATAAATTCTACCTCAAAGTAGTAATTGGAATTATAACAGAAAAAATTTAACTCTACCTTTTAATAGTATATTAGAAATATTACATACATTAAGATAGCTATTTGTCTGTTTAAGTAGAAGAGTTGTCCAAGTTCTATCAAAAGATATCGCTTGGACATTTTATTAAAATTGAAAGTTGAAAAACTCTGAGGGAAACCCTTCAGAGTAAATCTATTATTTCGTAGATTATATAGTTTTAATTAAGGTTGTGTAACAGCGTTCGCATTTAGCGTAACTGCTGACTGTGCTAAGAGTCTTCCGTTGACTGTTGCACCAGTATTTACCACAATACCTTTTTGTGCTAATACTATACCTTTAAACTGAGACGTTGTTCCAAGAGATACACCTGTACCTCCTGCAACTTGCCAGAAAATATTTTTAGCCAATGCACCACCAGCAAGAGTTATTATAGCGCCATTGTCCAAAGTTAAATCTCCCGCTATCTGGAAAATCCAAACATCAGTTGCACCACCTGAAATAGTTACACCTGCATTTGTTACTAAAACACCTGTACCCCATTTATATAGACCTGGAGTAAGAACCTTACCACTTACATCACCTGCATACAGTTCAGTATAATCAGGTGTTGTACGCCCTGCTGCATCTGTGTATGCAGTTTCCATGTCGCTTACAGCAGTTGTCATATTAGATGGAGTCGGACTTGTTAAATTAGCCGCATATATCTTTCCTGTTACTAAAGGTGATGTTGCATATGTACCATCACTAAAAAGTGTATCAGAAAATCCAGTTACAGCAGTTAAAGCAATAGGGCTAACACCTATATCACCTGTAATTGATGTAGTACCAGTAGTTGATATTCCAGTTTTAGTAAGAATTGCAAAATTTCCAGCAGTACCAAGATTTACAGGAGATGGACCTGATGCAACAACAGGATCTACGACAGGTGTCACAACAGGATCTACAACAGGTGTCACAACAGGATCTACGACAGGTGTCACAACAGGATCTACGACAGGTGTCACAACAGGATCTACGACAGGTGTCACAACAGGATCTATAGTTCCAGCTGTTGTAAAGCTCCAAACCCTATTAACCGCTAAATGATTACCAACTAAGTCAGTAACACCAGTAGTAATTGTTGCAGTATATTTAGTGCTTGCAACAAGACTAGCAGCATGATTAAATACCATAGTATCATTAGCATAGCTTACCGTGCCATTAACTGGAGTACTACCAATTGTAGTAGCTAATTTAAAAGTAGATGTATTGACAGTAGAAGAGTTGAGTGCTTCACTAAAAACAACACTTATAATTCTATCTGTTGGTACATTTAGAGCATTTGTATCAGGATATGTTGACTTTACAGTAGGTGCTGTAATATCTGGTGCAACTCCTGTTGTAAAGCTCCAAACCTCATTAACCGCTAAATGATTACCAGCTAAATCAGTAACACCAGTAGTAACTGTTCCAGTATATTTAGTACTTGGAGTAAAATGAACAGAAGTATTAAAGAACATAGTGTTATTCTTATAATACACAGAACCATCAACTGGTGTACTACCAGTAGCAGTAACTAATTTAAAAGTAGATGCATTGACAGTAGAAGGATCTAGTGCTTCACTAAAAATAACACTTATAATTCTGTCTATTGGTATATTTATAGTATTTGTAGCAGAATATATTGACTTCACAGTAGGTGCTATAATATCTGGTGTATCTCCTGTTGTAAAGCTCCAAACCTTATTAGAATTTAAAAGAGGAACACCGCTTATGTCAAGAATACCTGTAGTAATTGTTGCAGTATATTTAGTATTTGCAGGAAGATCTAAGTTAGGATTAAATAACATAGTTTTCCCCACGTAAGTCACAGTACCTGGAACTGCTGTAGTCCCATTAGTTAGTGTAAAAGTATTACTATTTACAGTAGAAGCATCAAGTGCCTTATCAGAAAAGGCAGTTATAGATTTTGCATTAGTTGTTACTCCTGTAGAATCACTAGTAGGAACAGTAGGGATAACAGCAGTATTTGCTGTAGGTGTAGCAGTGACTTCTGTTACTGCAGCAGTATCATTACTACTACCACCACATCCTGCGACAAAAACTGTCGCCACAAATAGCATAACTAGGAATAGATGATTTGAATATTGTTTAAAATTTTGCATACGCTTTATCCTTATTTATTGTTTTAAAAAACAATTGATATTATTTATATTATTGATATTGTCTGTATGAATGATACGAATGATATAGTACGAATGTCCTATTTCTAAATAGATACAAGTTCTGTAAGTAAATAATGACTTACTTTGAGGAATTAGATCACAAATCGATACTAATTATGGAGCTAGCATTTCATGGAGTATCCTGTTTCCTATAAACAAAATTTCTCCAGATTCGTTTCATTGTATCTAAATATAAATATATTGTCAATTCAACATATTTTTAACTTAATGCAAACTATTCAATAGTATGGTCTCTAAAAATGGTTTATCTTCAAAAAACACTTTTTCTTTGTAAAATTTATCTGAAACCTATAATACGAAGTATCACACTGTAGTAAGGAGTTAGTAATTAAGATTATTTTACGCATGGCTGAAATTTTAGATATTGGTACTTTACAAAAAGAGTTCTACTATTCGTTAAATAACATGAATGTAGGCTACATTAGGGTATTTTTTAATTATTTCTTCTCTAGCGATATCCCAATTGATTGAAAATATTTCAAAAAGAATTGTATTTTTAGAATATTTATCTAAGCATGGTATAGACACAAGACCATCATGAGCATTACTATAAAAATACAATTCTGTATAATATCTTTTCAATTTTTAACCTTTTGAAATTCTTATAAATTTTAATCAATTATAAAGAGTTAATGTGTAATCTTTGTGTAGCATTAACATACTAATAATTACTGCACAAAGACTACACATTAACTTAGTACACTTGCGCAAAACATATAATAAGGATTCATTATGCAAGTAGGAAATTTAAATAGTTATGTACAAAGTCCGGCTATACAGTCTAACCAAGCAGAAGAGATACAAGAACGTAGTCAAAATTTGCAATTAATTAATGCTCAATCTGATGTAAATAATCAACAACAAATAAAAGACAATGCAGAGACTAAACGCGCTCAACAGGCTTCTCAAATAACTGGAATTGGTTCATCTTTAAATATTCTAGGGTGAACTATAACAATAGACTTCTTGTAAAACTTTAACATTTATGTAGTGATTATAGTTTATATTATTAGGTTATTTTTATTCAAATAGTCTAAAAACTCAAGAAATCAACTACACAAAGTCTACACAAAGATAAGATATACTCTCAATAAATAACAAAGGATTACATCATGAAACTGTTTACAGCGATTTTAACAATATTATTGACACTAGGTTTTGCAAGTGCTACTGGATTTGAGAAGTCAGCCAAATTTCGTACTACTACAGTGCATATGAGTTCAGAGAAACCTTTAACTACAGGCGTTAATAGTGTAACATTTGAGATAGATCAAAAAAGTAAAGCATTAGATGGTGCAGAGGTAAATGTTAAAGTTTTTATGCCAGCAATGCCTGGTATGCCCGCTATGAGTGAAATGACAGCTGCTAAAGCATTAAGTGGTGGAAAATATTCTGCTGATTTAAATTTTGCGATGGGTGGAACATGGCAAATACACATTTTCATCATTACAAAAGAGGGTAAAAAGTACCGTGTAAAAAGTTCAGTAAACATTTAAAACAGAAGGGAATCTGATGAATATTTTTGCTAATATGGCCTCATTAGTAGGTCTTTTAGCGATGTCGCTTAACGCAACATCGCTTGATTCTTTAATAGAAAAAGCTTTGATAGAACATCCATCTTTAGAAGTAATTAAACAAAAAATAGAAGCAACTAATTCAAGTATCACTCTTTCACGCAAATTTGCTAACCCAAAACTGATATTTAGTATCAATGATATTCAATTAAATGATATTAGCAATCGTTCAATTGAACCTATGCAAACAAATATGATTTCACTAGAACAGAAGTTACCCTATTTTGGAAAACGTGATGCTAAAGAAGAGAGTACTCGCGCTACTAAGAAGATACAAGAATGGACACTCGAAGATGCTAAAGCACAACTAGTTTCAAGAATCAAACAAAGCGCTTATAAAGTGTGGGAACTTACAACTCTATATGCAATTATTTGTAAGTTCGAAGATTTAACTGAGCAAAGTATTGATTTAAATACAGCATACTCTTCAACACAGTCAAATCAACATATGGGAATTATGTCTGCTACCATGAGTTTGTCTGATTTGAAAATCAAAAAAAACAGACTTCTTCAAGCGATGGAATCAGAGTATGCAAGACTTAGTTATTTGAGTTCTCAAAAAGTAACTGATGTCGATATTACACTCATAATGCATAAATTACCTAGTTTAGCTAAATTGTCTCAGGAGTTGGCAAATAACTATTTTATTAAAGCAGAAAAAAGCAGTATTGATGAGGCGCTAGCTACACTCTCTTTAAAAAATTTAAATCACTATCCAGACCCTACAATCAAAGCTGGCTATTTTCAAAGAGGTAGTTTTGAAGATTATGTATCACTTACGGTTGGTGTTCCTTTACCTGTCTATGGGACTGAAGAGTTAAAAAGTGAACAACAAAGGAAAAAAGTGTTAGAACGCAAAAGTGCATTAAGCAATACAAAATTAAAAATAAAGTCTGAACTTGAAGCATACTACGCACAGATGAGACAAGCTTACATTACTCACACCATTCTCACAAAAGAGAGTATGCCGCAAATTGAGCATATGTTTGATTTAAGTAGTTCAAAAATTGTATCAGGTGGAGATCTTTTTAAGTATATTGACCTAATTAAACAAGAATTAGGACTCAAAGAGCAACGCATTCGAGCTATTTCACAGTACCATCAGTATGAAGCTAAAATTGAAGCACTCCTAGGAGTTCAAAAATGAATTTTAAAAAATATATATTATTAGTAATTTTACCGTTTACATTAAATGCAGAAATTTTAAGTGTTAGTCAACTTTTTAATGTAAAAACAGTTGCGCCACAGATAATTGAAAGCGCTCAGTCAAAACATTTTTTTGGTTATACAACAGTTGATGAGAGCAGAGTAATTGATGTTTCTCCTAGATTTGGTGGATTTGTAGAAGTTTTATATGCAGATAAACAGTACAAAATGGTAAAAAAAGGTGAACCACTTGTTAAGGTTTATAGTCCTGAGGTACTTCAAGCAAAAGAGGACTATTTAAACGCTTATCGCTATAACTCAAGCCGCTCTTCAAAGGCAATGCTAAGTAGTGCGCATGAGAAACTTACTTTACTAGGAGTTCATGAATCAGAGATTGATGAAATTTCAAAAAAGAGAAAAGTAAGCTCTTATACTACCATTTTCTCACCAATTGATGGTTATATTTTTATTAAAAATATAAATAAAGGAAGTGCTTTTAAAACAGGAAAAAAACTTTTTGAAATTGTAAATTTAGATGTTATTTGGATAGAAGCTAAAATTTATACATCAAACTTACCAGAACTTCCAACTTTTAAAGAGTACAAGGTTCAAATTGATGGACAGCTTGCAATTAAAATTGCAAAAGTAGAAAAACTTCTTGAAAAAGTAGATACAAAAGAAGCAACAGCGACACTTCGTTTAAGCATTGAGAATAAAGATAATACAATTTTACCTGGATTATATTCTAAAATTCAAGCAAGTAGCGATAAAGCCAATCTTTTGGTTCTACCAAGAACTGCTGTAATGCGTAAAAACAATAAATTTTATGTATTTAAAGCAGGTGAATATGAGGGTGAATATGAGCCAGCAGTAGTTGAAGTCAAACCTCTAAATGGTAAACAGTTTATTGTAACCTCAGGATTAGAAGAGAGTGAAAAAGTAGTAGATAATGCCCTGTTTATGATGGACAGTGACGCACAAGTTAACGGACTATACTAATGATTGAAAAACTCATAGGCTGGAGTGCCTCTAATCGTTTTATAATACTAATAATGGCGTTGTTTATTAGTGCAGGTTCATACTGGGCAATGAAAAATACACCACTTGATGCAATTCCTGACCTATCTCCACCACAAGTGATTGTACAAGTCACTTGGAAGGGTCAGTCTCCTGAAATTATTGAAGATCAAGGGACATATCCACTTGTTTCGCAGTTTTTAGCAATTGCAGGGATTAAAACTGTACGTGGTTATTCAACTTATGAGAATGCTTTAATATATATTATTTTTAAAGATGACGTGGATCTATATTGGGCTAGAACTCGTGTACTAGAACAACTCTCAACAATACAGAGTCAGCTACCACAAGAGATGAAAGTTACACTTGGACCTGATGCCTCTGGGGTTGGCTGGGTTTATGAGTATGCACTAAAGTCTAAAACAAAAAATTTAGCTGAACTACGTACATTACAAGATTATTATTATAAATTTGCACTCCTTTCTGTTGATGGTGTTAGTGAAGTAGCAAGTATTGGTGGATTTGTGCCAACGTATCAGATTACGATTGATAATCACAAATTGGTAAAGTATAATTTATCAATAAAAGATGTAACTAAAGCTTTAAATAAAAATAATAACGACACAGGTGGGAGAATTGTCATTCAAAATGGTTTTGAATGGATGGTTCAAGCTAAAGGTTTTTTGAAAAACCTTGATGAAATAAATGATTTAGTTGTTACAACTAGGGGTGGGATTCCAATTACACTCGCTGACATTGGACGTACTGAATTAGTTCCACAAAATCGTCGTGGTATTGCTGATTTAAATGGTGAAGGAGAAGTTGTTGGTGGCATAGTCATGGTTCGATATGGTGAAGATGTCTATAAAGTCATTCAAAATATTAAAGAAAAATTATCAGAACTAAATGTTGATGATGTTGAAGTTGTACCAACATATGATAGAAGTGATTTAATTGAAAAATCAGTCGAAACATTAGAGGGAACCTTAATTGAAGAGAGCATAATTGTTATTATTGTTATTGGTCTATTTTTACTTCATGCAAGAAGTGCTTTAATTGTCTTGATAGTTTTGCCATTAACTGTTGGATTTACATTTTTACTTATGAAATTATTTGGTATAGGTTCAAACATTATGTCCTTAGGCGGAATTGCAATTGCCATTGGAGCTATGGTAGATGCTACAATTGTAATGATTGAAAATGCCCATAAGTCCATACATAAAATAACAGAGAATAAGGGAAGTATTACAAATGAAGAACGTATTAATGCAATAGTCGCTTCATCTAAATTAGTTGGTCGTCCAATCTTTTTTGCATTAGCTCTGGTTGTTGCTTCATTTTTACCAATTTTTGCACTATCTGGTCAAGAGGGACTACTATTTTCACCACTTGCATTCACTAAAACATTTGCAATGAGTGCTGGGGCTTTACTCTCGATTACTTTAGTACCAGTTTTAATGATTTGGCTTGTAAAGGGTAAAATTATTTCTGAAGCTAAAAACCCGTTAAATCGTTTTTTTATCTGGTTATATAACCCTATTTTAACTTATGGATTAAAATTAAAATATTTTGTTTTAGGTGGTGCTATTTTAGCACTTAGCTGGGGAGTTCCTCTGTATCAAAATCTTAAATGGGAATTTATGCCAATGTTAAATGAGGGTACAGTTATGTATATGCCTGTTACTCCTTATGGTCTAAGTGTTGATGTAAGTAAGGAGTTAACTCAAAATACAGATAAGATAATAAAGAGTTTTCCAGAAGTTGAAACTGTTTTTGGTAAAGGTGGTCGCGCACAAAGTGCGACAGATCCTGCACCTCTTGGCATGATTGAGACTGTAATTACATTTAAACCAAAAAGTGAGTGGCGAGAGGGAATGACCTTTAAACAACTTCTCGCAGATATGGAAGATGCACTTCAAGTTCCAGGTCTTGTAAACTCTTGGACATATCCTATTCGAGGGCGTATAGATATGTTACTAAGCGGTATTCGAACACCTCTTGGAATAAAAGTTTATGGAAATGATTCAAATGTTTTACAAAAAATTGCACTTGACATTGAATCTACTTTAAGAAATTTCAATAAAAGCATGTCTGTATTTGCTGAACAAAGTGGTGCTGGTTATTACTTAGATATTGACATAGATGCAAAAGCCCTACAGCGTTATAATATGAGTAAAGATGAACTTTTAGCTTATACATCTACTGCCATTGGTGGTATGAGAGTCTCTACTATGTACAAAGATTTAGAACGCTATCCAATAGCATTACGCTTTGAAGAAAATCAGCGTAGAACTCTTGATCAAATTGGAAATATTTTAATTAAAACACCACTAGGGTTTGTACCGCTTTCAACTTTTGCAAAAGTTGATTACCGTGAGAGTGGTTCAGTCATTAAAAGTGAAAATGCTCAACTTACTACATATGTTTACATAACTCCTAAAGAGGGAGTTAGTGCATCTGAATATAAAACAGAAGCTAAAGAGATGTTGAAAAACATCAAACTTCCTGATGGTTACTTTTTAGGTTGGGCAGGTCAGAGTGAATATTTAGAATCAGCTATGGCTCGTATTGTCTGGATAGTACCTGCTGTTCTTGTTATTATTTTTATGCTTATATATTTTGCATTAAATGAACTCTCAAGTACTCTAATTGTATTTTTAACACTCCCTTTTGCTCTATTTGGAGGATTAATTTATATAGATATGCTTAATTTTAATATGAGTGTTGCTGTAATAGTAGGTTTTTTAGCACTTCTAGGAGTAGCATCTGAGACTGCAATTGTTATGATAGTCTATTTAAAAGAATCTGTTGAAGATATAATTGAAAAATATGGAGAGATTACAGCAGTACAACTAAGAGGTGCTATTTATGAGGGAGCAGTTCAGCGTGTACGTCCAAAACTAATGACAGTATTTGCTATCTTAGCAGGACTACTGCCAATTATGTACAATCATGGCATTGGTAGTGAAGTTATGCAACGTATTGCTGCACCTATGATTGGAGGCGTTGTGACTTCTGCAATTCTATCGCTAATAATCATTCCACTTACATATGAAATGGTTATTAAACGTAGAATGAAATTATAATTAACAACTATTCCAGCGCTGTGTAACTGTATTCCAATCTATATTTGCTATAAAGGCATTAATATACTTGGATGCTTTTGCACCATAGTCCATATGATATGAGTGTTCATACATATCCATAACAAGCAAAGGAATTCCAGTTGAGACTGAATCAGTGTGGTCACTTGCTATTTGGTTTATTAGTACCTGTTCCTCTTTTACATAAGAGAGTATTACCCAACCTGAACCTCCGCTAAGGCTTTTAGCTGTTTTTATAAAATCAGCTTTCCATGCCTCTATTGAACCAAAACTTTGAGTTAATATATTATCTATTTCTGAAGTAACTTTAGAATTTCCTCCTAAATTGTCAAAATATAGCTCATGCAGTAGTTTAGAATTTAATGCTATTAGCTCTTCTTTTTTAAGAGCGCCATATTCTATAGGGTGAGAATTTACTGGTAGTGCTAGTATCTGTTTTTGAATTAGATTTAGTTTTTTAACAGCTCCAGCATAGTTATTATCATGATGTGAAACTATAACTTTTTCAGAGATACCATTAAGTGTTTTTGGATTAAAATTTAGAGGTTTGATTTCGTGTATTGTTGAGTAGCTTTTTTTCAATTTTTTTGATGGTATTACTTTTGTCTCTTTAGCATTAATTAAACTTGTCGTAGCAATTAATCCACTAGCTACTATAGCTTGTCTTCTATTCATGTGAAGCCTTTATAAAAAGTAGTTTGTTACAGAGTCAGGAGGGTGTTGTTAGGACTTGTATAAAGTCCTAACAAATATTATTTATGAAACAATTACTTCTACAGGGTCACTTTCCCATAGACCATGTTTAGTACAGTAACTCATAGCACTTAATTTTAATTTATTTTTTATAGGAATTATTGTAAATGTAGCCTCTACATGACCTTTCATGTTACCTAGTGTACCAGGAGTGTAGGTGCTTTGTCCTAAAAGAGTTTCACCATCCCATAGTTGAACATAACCAATATAGTGATCAAAATCATCAGGGTGAGTATACTCATCTCCCATTTTAACTGTTACTTTAAAAGGTTGCTCTTTAGTAGCACTGTCTTCACAATGAACAAATGGAGAGTGACGGTCAATATAATCTTTTTTTGCTTCACGATCTACTGTTGAGATGTCAACATAACGGTTTACTTTTGGCATATTTAAATCCTTTGAGTTTGTTTGAGAGTATTTTATCAATCACTAACCTTAAATAAACTTAAATAAGATAATATTTGTCCTTTTATTATGTTTTCAACGCTAAAATAGTAAAATTGCGAAAAAATTCAAGGATGTTCATGTTAAAGTCACTTCTAATAGAAATTGGTGTTGAAGAACTACCAGCAATACCACTGGTAAAAGAGCTTTCTTCAATAGACAGTAAGTGGGCTAAAATTTTAGAAGATACGAATTTAATGTGTAAATTTGAATTTTATTATACACCTCGTCGTCTTGTCCTTTGGCATCGTGAATTTCCTGCCTCACAGAGTGATAGTTTTGAAGAGTTATATGGAGCTCCAATCACTGTTGCTTATAAAGATGGTAAGCCTACAAAAGCAGCTGAGGGTTTTGCTCGTAAGTGTGGTGTAACCATTGATGAGATTGGCAAAGCTATTAAAGGTGCTAAAGAGGTACTCTATTTTAAGAAAGAGATTAAAGGACGTAATTCTGCGTCTCTTTTAAATGAGATGATAAACAATTTTTTACAAAGTCTAAACTTTGGTAAATCTATGCGTTGGGGTAGTAGAAGTGACTCGTTTATCCGTCCAGTTCGTTGGTTAAATGTTACTTTAGGTCAAGATGGTATTGAGGCTGAGCTTTTTGGTGTTTCATGTCAAAAAATGACATATGTACACAGAAGTAGTAGTTTTGAACCTCAATTTGTAGAGACGTCTAATGACTATTTTAATGTTTTAAAAAATGGTGGAGTTGTACTTTTTCAAGAAGAGCGTCGCCAGATAATTAAAGATGGTTTTAAAAGACTTGAAAGTGCATACGGTGTAAAAATTGAAGATGATGATGCTCTATTAGATGAAATAGTTGCAATTACGGAGAATCCAACAGCTCTTATGGGTACATTTGATGATGAGTTTTTACGTCTTCCTCCTGAAGTTATCATTACATCAATGAAAGAGCATCAACGCTATTTCCCGGTATTTAAAGATGAAAAGTTAACTAATCAGTTTGTTGTAGTAACAAATGCTTTAACTGATGATTACTCTAAAGTTATTGAGGGTAATGAAAGAGTTCTCAGACCACGCCTTAGTGATGCACTTTTCTTCTATGACAATGATTTAAAAGCAGGATTAAGTACAAAAGGTCTTGATAAAGTTGTTTTTATGAATGGTCTTGGAAGTATGGCAGATAAAATAGAACGCGAGAAAAATATTGCTTTAGCTCTGTTTGATATGTATAAAGAGCAGATAGTTACAAATGATGGATTAAGTCAAGAGAGAGCAAAAGCTGACTTAATAAAGAGTGCGGAGCTTAGTAAAGCTGATTTAATGAGCGAAATGGTTTATGAGTTTACTGAACTTCAGGGTTTAATGGGTTACTACTACGCAAAAGCACTAGGTGAGAGTAATGTAGTAGCGAATGCACTCAAAGAGCAATACCTTCCAGATGGTGAGCAAAGTGAGTTACCATCTACTGTTTTGAGTTCTATAATTGCGCTATCTTATAAGTTAGATTCACTACTTGGACTATTTAGTATAGATAAAATTCCAACAGGATCACGTGATCCATTTGCCTTGCGTAGAGCAGTAATTGGAATACTCAGAATTGTGCTAGAGCATAAGCTTGTGTTCTCTTTTGAGGAGGTTGTAAAAAAGCTAACACCACTATATGGTTCATTTGATACAGAAAAATTAAATGAGTTTTTTAAAGAGCGTTTGTACCAGTTTTACGCGGTTAACCCTTCTGTAATCTCATCAGTTTTAGGAAGTGGTGAGCAAAATATTTTAGAGATTGATAAAAAAATATCTGCTGTAAATTCAATCGTTCAAGGAAGTGATTTTAAAGAGGTTTTCTCAACATTTAAGCGTGTTGCTAACATAATTAAAGATGTAAATTTAGAAGAGACTTTAAGCATAGATAGTAAATTATTTGAAGAAGATGCAGAGATAGAGTTACATAAAGCCTATGAAGAGGTATCTAGTAAAAGTTATGTGACATATGATGAAGAGTTAGAAGCACTATTTGGTCTAAAAAATAGCCTAGATGCTTTTTTTGATAATGTAATGGTAAATGCTGAAGATGAAGCAATTCGTATAAATCGTAAAAATTTAATAGCTGGAATTTATTTACGCTTTAAATCAATAGCTGATATTAAAGAGATTAGTGTTTGATTATCTAATCATCGGCGCAGGAATTAGTGGAAGTACACTAGCTCATTTTTTAAGTCTTGGTGGTAGTAATGTTGCACTAGTTGATAAAGCTGGAATAGCTGGTGGTGCAAGTGGTGCAGCTGGTGCATTTTTAGCTCCAAAAGTTGCTAAGGGTGGTTACCTTTTAGAGCTTGTCAATAAATCTTTCGTTTATACTTTAGACTTTTATGAGAAATTTGCTCCTGAACTTTTAACTAAATATGGACTTCTACACTCTGCTTCACAAGATTTTGAAAAGAGTAGATTCATACATTTTGCAAAAATACATAGCGCTTGGTTAAGTGAACCTAAATTATTTACTGAATTAAAAAAAGAGTTTTACGAAGAGGCACTTTTCTTTAATGATGGGGCTTTAGTAGAATCTATAGAGTTGTGTAAAAAATTATCTAGTGGTAGTACATTTATAAATGAAAATATAAAAGATTTAGAGTTTGATGAGCATTGGATTTTAAATAATCGTCTCAAAGCTAAAGTTATTATATTAGCAACTGGCTATGAAAACATTCTAAATGAAGAAGTTATTAAAATTCGTCCAATTCTAGGGCAGCGATGCGATATTACTAGTAGCACTAAAATTCCCTATAATCTTCATAGTGGTGTATCTGTTTCTGCTACTAAAGAAAATGGTGAAATTACAATTGGTGCTACTCACCACAGAGAGTTCGCAGAAGTAAAAGCTACAAAAGAGGATAACATCGAACTTTTAAACTCAGCATCTACTTTAGTTACTTTAGAAAATGTTGAAATAAAAAACAGTTTTGTAGGAGTACGCGCTGGGTCATTTGACTATTTACCACTACTTGGCAAAGTTATAGACTCATCTAAAACACTTTTAAAATTTCCATCACTACTACATGAGCATAAAGCAAAAATTGATGAACTTGTATACTATCCAAACCTATATATGGTAAATGGAGTAGGAGGACGAGGTTTTGTTCTTGCACCATTTCTAGCAAAAATATTATCTGAGCATCTTTTAAATGATAAAGATCTTGATAAAGAGCTATTGCCATCAAGATTTTTTTATAGATGGTGTAAAAAAAATGGTGCTACATGGAAGAAGTAGATACAAATAAACTGCTATACTACAAAAAAATCAAGGCAAATGCTATAAATCAAATACATTAGACTTCAATAGCTCTATCGCTCAACTATTTAAGTTGAGTTTTCAATATATTTTAGTGTAATTTTATTTTTTTAGTATAAATTAATTTCAATATAATATTAAAATGATATTATTACGAACTTAAGTATTAAAATGGTTAAAGGTATTAAATTAAGTGTAATTTTATTTAGTATAAATTGATTCTAATATTATTACAAACTTAAGTATTAAAATAGTTAAAGGTATTAAATGCAATTGAATATTCCTATTAAAAGACTGGCTTCAGTTTTAAGTATTGTCGCAGCAGTGGTTGCTATTATCGTAATCATTGTAGTACTAACTAGTGCATCCAAAGTACAAAGCAATACGAAAACACTTGAAAATGAGATTGCGACTACTAACTATGTAAATAGAATTAATTTTTTAATAAAACACATGCATGAGTTGGCTTCTAATTCCTTAGCCACAGGAAACTCTGAAAATAAAGAAAAGTTAAATGAGTTAAAGAAAGATTATACTAATCAGATAGAACTTTTTACTAAGATAATATCTAAAGATAGTGATAAAAAATTTTTAAGTGGTTTAGAAAATGAATTTGTAGGGTATTATGAAATACTTTCTAAATTAGCTGATATTGGTATTACACGAGAGGAGAAACGTAGAGCAGGTGGTGAAGCTGTTCAAGCCTTTGAATCTTCAAGGACAATAGTAAATAAAAAAGTTGAAGCACTAATAGGATTTATTGGTGAAATTATACAAATTGATATAGAAACTTCTATACAAGATGTACAAGATGGTTTAACTGAAGCTATGGCTACAAGCTCTGATGTTAGGTTAGCTAGAGCAAAACGTTTGAGCGAAGACTTTATAGGGTATTTAGATAGAAAAATAAAAAATGATTCTGAGAATAAAGAGCTTTTAAAAGCATTAAAAGATGAGTTTGTATCACTTTCAGATATTGGTATTATCATGGCGCAGAATAAAATTGATATAGAAGATTTAATTTTACAAGCAGAGACTACAATGGATAATCTTAATGAAAAAGCTGACAAGATTTTTAATCTCTCAAAATTATTTTTAAAATCTAAAAAAGAGTCTTTACAAAATGTATTAGACAACACTATTAGTGCAACAAATGGTATGAAAATAACATCTATTATTCTATTATTTATTTATTTATCTAGCGCAACCGTTTTCTTTTTGGTACTTGTTGCAATTTTACGTATGCAAGAGAAAATTGCAACGCTACTTAAGTCTTTTTTCTCATATCTTACAGGACAGGCAGATAAACCGGCTATGACAGATAATAGGTTAAATAATGAGTTCGCTGCAATGGAACGCAAAATAAACGAAAGTATTGAGAATGTTGAGCAAAACTTTAAAGAGCAACAAGAGCTTATTGAAAATACTAAAGAGGTATTAGCAGAGATAAAACAGGGTAATCTTAATGTTGAAGTTACAGCAAGTTCTAATGATTCATCATTAAATGAGTTAAAATCTTTATTAAATGATATGCTCAATAATTTTCAAACTAGTATTGGTAGTGATATTAATCGTATTGTTTCTGTATTGGACAATTATATGCAGATGAACTTCACAGCACAAATTGAAAACGCAGACGGTAAGATAGAGATAATGGTTAATAGCCTTGGGCGTGATGTATCAAAAATGCTACAGCAAAGTAGCCATGAAGCTAGTGAACTCAATAGTGATTCTATTGTCTTAAATGAATCAGTTCAGACAATTAGCAATGCAGCTCAAAAACAGACTTCTAAACTTCATGAATTATCACTCGTAATAGAAGAGTTAAATAATGGCATTCTTAATAATACAACTAAAGTTGCAGAGGTCGTAGAACATACAGAGCAGATGAGGCAAGTTATTAATGCTATTAAAGAGATAGCAGAACAGACAAACTTACTTGCATTAAATGCAGCTATTGAAGCAGCGCGAGCTGGTGAGCATGGTCGTGGGTTTGCTGTTGTAGCAGATGAGGTACGAAAGCTAGCAGAAAAGACGCAAAAAAGTTTAGATGAAATTAATATTAGTATAAACACAATGGTTCAAAGTGTTACAGATATTGACAATGCAACTGCAAATAACTTAGATCAAATTTCACAAGTTAGTGAGACTATAGCTATGTTAGATGAAATGGCATCTCAAAATGCACAAACTGCTAATGATACTAATACTATAGCTAGTTCATTACAAACCATTTCAGACCAAATAATGAAAGATACAGATAATAAAAAATTTATTGAATAATATTTACTCAGATTTATATACAATGTCATAATACTATTAAAGATTTAATTATGGATTTAAGCTCTTCAACACTTCTTCTACCTTTTACTTTAACGTTGCTTGGTTTCACCTCGCGTCGTTTGTTTGATGCTTCATTAGACTTGAAACGTGTTCGTTCATCTTTAATAATGTTACGTTATCTAAAAGGTACTAAACGTGAAAAAGCAATCACTGATTTATTAGATGACAAATAAAATTATTAAAATTTTTATATTCTTTGTAGATATAAGCGTCTTATTTGCTGGAACAATAGGACTCACATATCTATTTCAACATTTTTTTCCAGAGCACCAATACATCTCTTATTTACTTATGCTTTTATTTGGCATTTGGTATGGACGTAAATCTAAACCAACAAACTCTATAAATCCTTTTACTATTTTGCTAAATAAACTTTTTTAAATATGTTTTTTAGAAAAATTAATATACAATTATGGTTCGGTATAGCAGATAGTTGCTTGGTAATATACTAAGAGGAAAAGTCCGGGCTGCTGTAGAACAGGGTTCCATCTAACGGATGGCCATCGTAAGATGAGGGATAGTGCAACAGAAAATAGACCGCCATAATATTTATATTGATGGTAAGGGTGAAACGGCAGGGTAAAAGCCTACCAGTGCTTTGAGTAATCTTAGTAGCTTTGTAAACCCAACCTGCAGCAAGAAGAGTTGGTATTTGTTCTACTTAACGTCTCTTCGCTTCAACTCATAGGTAACTTTGAGTGTAGATGAATAACTATCAAACCAGAATCCGGCTTACGCTATACCGTATTAATCAACTTTAAAATAATTAAACAAATATATTTAAAATTTATGTTAGAATACTTTAACTCAATTTAGGAATTTATGTATGTCAATGTTAGATAATGTAGATGCAGTTACCAACCTTGCTAAAAATAATGAGGTTCAGTTATTAGTATTTCAGATTGATAATACAGATGACAGTCCATATTATGCTATAAATGTTTTTAAAACTCGTGAAGTTGTAGAAGCAAAGCGTCATTATCTAACGGAGATTCCCTCAGCACACCCACTTTTAGAGGGAACAATTGTTCTGCGTGGACTACAAGTACCCATTATTGACTTACCATCTTGGGTTGATAGACCGCTTGTTGGTGAAAAACGTGACCGCTCTAACATTTTAATATGTGATTTTAATGGAATTATTATAGGTCTTAGAATGTTAAATGCCTATAGGGTAATTAAAAGAAATTGGAATCAAATGCACGCCCCTGATGCTTATGCAATGGGTAGAGACAATATGGTTATGAATGATACTCGCCTTGATGATGGAAGTTTATGTTTAATCTTAGATTTTGAAAGATTATTAGCAGAAGTTGTTCCCTCTGCAATGGTTCATGTTGATAAACAGATTACAGATTTAAAAAATGTTGCAATTCCTAAAAAGCTCTTAAATGGTACGACCCTTATTGCTGAAGATAGTAAAACAGCACAACGCCATCTATCAGATATTTTTAAACGAGCGAATATGTCATGTAAAATTTTCAATAATGGAAAGTTGTTGATTGAATATATTGATGCTTTAAGTGATGAAGAAAAAGGGAAAATACCAGCAGTTATAACAGATATTGAGATGCCTGAAATGTCAGGCTTTACAGTTACTAGACTTCTAAAGACTAATCCAATTACCTCTTCAATTCCCATTGTTGTAAATAGCTCCATGACTGGTGATAATAATAAACGTGAAGCGGAATCATTAGGTGCAGATGGTTTTATTGATAAAACTAAGAGTGATGGTGTAATTCGTCTGATTATTGATTTAATGAAAAGCCTAGAGACACCTGTTTTATCAGCATAAACTTTTAGCCATTTTCAATGAATGTATAATATTTTTTCTAGTGTCTCTTCTCATTTTTTGAATTGGCGCTCTTTTTAATTTAGCTACTTTTCCCATCAAAGTTTACTAAAACCATACCTGAAAATTTTTCACCATTATAAAATTCTACTCTAAAAATTTTGCCAGCATTGTCTACTGAATAGCGTGTCAAAATTTTATCTTTTGAGATTTTAAGACCACTCTCATTTTTATACTTTGAGTTTGTATAACCAATCACATTTACACGATAACCATTTCTATTTTTAACTAAAAAATCACTCTTTACATTGACTATTGTACCAAGCTTTACACTTATATCTTTCCCATCAATTTGCATATTTACACTTTTTAACGTATCATCATATTCAAAATATTGCGGTTTTAGTATTGTCATTCTACGATTTCCATAATAGACTCTAAAGTTACCCTTATCTTTTACCAACTTAATTAAAGGGTTAGTAGAATAGACTTCAACATCAGAACCTCTTCGCAGAGGAATATAATTTAAAAACTCTCTGGCTTTTGGAACAAGTAAAGCTATACGATTATTTAGTACTATATCAATATCATCGTTAATTGCACTTTTTACACCAATTGGAGTAAGTTCAAAATCACGTTTAAACTCAATACCAGTCTGTCTCATAAAACTCTCAAGTGCAAGAAGATGATAATAAACTCGCATATGAGTACCAAAATTTTTACTACCTTCAATACCAAAAGCTGGTTTATTATTTCGAATAGCAAAATATGTCAAACTTTTTGCCATCTCTTCATCACCTTGTGATGTTAGTGTATCTTTAAGTGAGAATCTATGATCGGTTTTTGCTAAAGCACTATTAACCTCTTCTACAGTTTTACGGCCCATTTCACCTAAATTACCAAAACGTGCTGAACTAATATGCTCTTGATCAATTATACAACACTGCCCCCAGCGTTCAGGATTTCTCCATTTGTCTATATAGTTGTCTCTATAAAACCCACTACCATCATGAAGATTTAGCACTAGGTCAATATTTGGCAAGGTAATTAAATTTTTAATTTTCTGTACAGTTTCATACTCTGGATCTTTTTCACTAAGATATGCAAACTTTCTATTCATATCCCCATATATACCACGTGAACGCTCTATTATGCTTTGAAAATTAAGGTTTGGAACTATCCATAAAGAGCCTTTTGTTATCTCATAATGTGTTACTAGCAAAGATGCCGCATTAAATCCACCAGGTTCATCACCTTGTATACCGCCGATAACTAAAATTGTTGTATTAGATTCTAAGTTACCTTTTTTGTGAAGCGTAAAATCAAAATTTTGCGCTATTAGGAGAAGTGGCAATAGCCATACTATAAATATTTTCAAACTCTATACTACCTTAATGTGCCACGGTTCAAAACGCACTCCATAAGGGTTTCCCTCTGGGTATCTAATTTTGACGTAACCTGAATCTATTAATTTTTTATACTCATCAGTTTTAGAAAATTCACTCGTAAAATTACGATTTCCAAAACCAACTTTGCCTACATCAAAATCTCCAATACCATGGTAAGAGTAACCAACTGGTGCTAAAGAATGCGAAGCTAAAGATAAATCTCCATCAGTTTTAACAACTTTATTTATAAAAAGATAAAGTTGTTTAATAATACTTCTAACACCAGATGTTAAAATGATAGACTCACCAAGTTCTGAACGAATTTGAGCATACATCTGTTCTGGTTTACCTCTAAATAGATAGTGTCCTGTATGATTGATTTTTGCAATTTCTTTTGTATTTATATTATCTGCAATATCAGTTAAAACCTTCTCCCCATAAAAACCATACGATGAAGCCTCTTCATAAAAAAGTCTCTCTATCAACGCAAGTTCATCTTTACTGAATTTTCCTACTTTCGAATAATCTTTAGCAATAGAGTTCATCTCATCAATTCCAACAAGATTAAAATGCCCATAACCACAAATATAACGAACTCTTTTTAGACGTGCATGTAATTTTTTTAAAAGAGAAAACTCTTCATCATTTAAAATTACTTTTGTTTTTTTACTAACTTTAAGGTCTACTTTTGTAATAATTTTAGATTTTTCTTCTACTAGTTTTTTAGGTGATAAGATAATCTTTTTTTCTTCAATTTTTTTTCGTTCAGTACTAGAAAAAAAGTTTTTAAATTTATCTTCTAAAGAGTAAAATCCAAAAGCATTAGCTTGAGATGAGACTAATGCTAACAGTGACATTTGAGAGAAAAATTTACGTCTTTGCACCAACATCCCCTAAAATTTTCAAGATTATAACCAAATTAAGCAAATTATATACCCAATAATATCTTTGCAAACTGCAAAGCTTCATCCGTTATCTCCTCACCACTTATCATTCGTGCAATTTCATTGATTCTCTGACTTGGTTCTAACTCTACAACTACACTTTTACCATCTTTAGTAACTAAAAAGTGTTGATGTGCTTGTGATGTTAATTGTGGTTGGTGCGAAATTGAAAATATTTGGTAATTTTTAGAAAGAAATGTCAAAACTCTAGCTACACTCATAGATTCTTCACCACTTAAGTTTGCATCAATCTCATCTAAAAACAGTACCCCACTTTTAGTTGTTAAAAGAGAACTTTGTTGTGCTAATAAAGCTAAACGAAGACGGTTAAACTCACCTGAACTTATACTTTGGAGTTTTGTACTATTTAACATAATGTTAACGCTATCAATACCGGTTGCACCCATCTGTACCTTTTCAACATCTAATATTATATTAGACAGATAAAGTTCACCAGCTAAATCATTAAGTGCTTTTTGTGCCTCAATAGCCGCTTTTTTTCTACTGTTATGTATCTCACTAGCACTCTTTTCTAAAACTTCATTAAGTGCATTTACCTCTCTCTCTAACTTCTCTTTATTTGCATCTAAATTTTTATATTCTTGAAGTTCTTGCTCTTTTTTTAATTTATAAATCAAAGTCTCTTCTATACTTCCATATCTTCTTTTAAGGTCACTCAATAACTCAATTCTATCTAGTACACTTTCAATATCAACATCATTTAACTCATCTAAAGCAGACCTTGCATCTTCAAAGTGAGCGCGAACCTCATTCATAGAATCATCAAAGAAACCACCATCAATATCAAGTGTTCCTAAGACTTCACTAACGCTGTATTCATGCTCAAATATTACTTCTGCTTTTTGAAGGCTCTCTTCAATTTTTTCACGATGAGACAATCGTTTTTTTATAATTTGTAACTCTTCATCTTCACCAATTGTTGGATTTACTTCGCGAATTTTTTCTATCTCAAATGTAGCAAACTCTTTAAGTTCAAATATTTTTTTCTCTTGTTCTAAAATTACATTTAACTCACTCTGAATTTTACGTAAATGTTTAAATTCATGAGAAAATTCTTCAACTTTTTGTTTATGTTTCTTATCAAATAGCTCAACATGCGCATCAAGTAGCTCTAAAAGACTACTGTTTTCAAAATCACTATAATCTTTAAGGCTAAGATGTTTTACAAAGGTATTGCTTAAATTATTTAAGCCCTTTTTTGAAATACTTTGATTATTTAAAAAGTACCTAACTTTCTCTTTTTTAATTTGACGAAAAACAGCAATATCTTCATCTTCATAACCAAATTGACTTAAATCCAGTGTATTTATAACTGTTGATTCACTCAAAGCAGCTTGTGCTTCATGAAGACCTAGACTTGCTAAAAGTGCTTGCATCAAAATTGACTTTCCACTACCACTAGGTCCACTAAAGACAATGAGACCCTTGTTAAAGTTTAGTTCTGCACTATCAAAAGATAGATAATCACGCAATAAAAAGCGTTCAATCATAATCTAGTTACTCGCCCCATTTTAATTTCTCTTTAATCACTTCAAAATAATTTCTCTCTAACCTATGAATTAAGCGGGCTCTTTTTTGACTAATTCTAATTAAAACTCTATCGTTGTTTGTAAATAAAATCTTCTCTTGACCATCTAAAATCAGTGTTGCATTACTGTTCTCAGTAGTAATCTCAACTTCAAATTCAGAAGGTAATACCATTGGTCTTTGAGTAAGTGAGTGAGGGCAAATTGGAGTGAGTACAAATGCGCTAGTCAAAGGAAATAGTGATGGTCCACCAGCTGAGAGATTATAAGCAGTTGAGCCTGTAGGAGTTGAAAATATAAGTCCATCTCCAAAATAGCTATTAAAATGCTTATCTTCTATAAAAGCATGAAGTTTAATCATATTTGAATCTGAAGAGACAACAATATCATTTAGTGCCACACTACTATATTCTACATCACCATTTTCACGAGTTATAACAGCCTCTAGCATAACACGCTTATCAATTCTATATTCACCCCTCATAAGACGTTCAAAAAAACTTTCAAGCTCTTCAGGGTTTATATCAGCTAAAAAACCAAGACGTCCAGCATTAATACTTAAAATTGGAAGATTATAATTTTGTGATCGTCTTACAGCTGAAATCAATGTGCCATCTCCACCAATGGTAACAAGTATATCACTTGCTTTACACATCTCATCAAAATCGCAACCATCTACACCCATGACATCTGCACCACTCATGTCAATCATAACCTCAACACCATAACTTTCAAAAAGTTCTTTCACTCTAAAGTAAAAAGCTTTTAACTCTGGTGTTGATGGGCGTAGTAAAATACCGACTTTTTTAATAACTAACTGTTCTGACACAAAACTCCTTTTAAATTGTAGGAGATTATGCCATATAAAGGCTTACACTAAATTCAAAATTAGACTACTATCTTATTATCGTTTTAATCCATTGACAGTCTGTAACATCTCATCACTTGTTGTAATTGCTTTTGAACTTGCTTCATATGCACGTTGTCCTGTAATTAGATCGGTTAGCTCCACTACAAGTTGAACATTACTCTGTTCAACAAAACCTTGTCTTGTTTGACCTAAACCGTTAAGTCCTGGTTGACCATTAATAGGTTCACCTGATGCTTCTGTATTTATATATAAGTTGTCTCCAAGTGCATGTAGCCCTGCTGGATTAATAAAGTTTGCAAGTTCTAATTGACCTACTTGACTAGCTACTGTCTGTCCAGCTTGAACAACAGATACAATACCATCTGTTCCAATATTAATATCAGTTGCATCTTCAGGAATTGTAATCTCTGGTTGAATTTTATAACCATCTGCATTTACAATTGATCCATTTTGATCAATCTTAAAAGAGCCATTTCTAGAAAATGAAATATTTCCATCTGGCATTAAAACTTGAAAAAAACCTTTCCCAGTAATTGCCACATCAAGATTATTCCCCGTCTCTTGGAAGTTTCCCTGAGTAAAAATCTTATTAATTGCAGTAGGTCTAACACCTAAACCAATTTCAATACCTGTTGGAGAGACGCTAGTTTGACTTGTTGCAGTTCCAGCATATTCTAATGTCTGATACATTAAATCTGCAAACTCTGCACGTGACTTTTTAAAACCAATTGTATTTACATTGGCAATATTATTTGAAGTTGTATCAATCTGAATTTGCTGCCCGAGCATTCCTGTTGAGGCAGTATATAGTGCGCGCATCATAGTATCATTCTCCCTTAAGCTTTAACATTTGCTAAACGAGTAACAGCTTCACGATTTAAATCATTCATCTGTGCATCCATAGCTTTTTGGTACATCTCAACCAAACGTTGTGTTTCTATCATTGCTGTCATTTCAGTAACTGCATTAACATTACTTTTTTCAACAAAACCTTTTAAAATAGAGCTACTATTAGTCACTGGTGTTAATGGGTCAGCTGCATCTACTTTAAGAAGATTACTACCCTCTTGAACTAAATTTTTTACATTCTGCGGGCGCACTAACAGTAGCTGTTTAAATGGTGCGCCATCAATATAGAAAAAACCATCCTTATCTAAGGACGGTATTTTTTCATCTGTAAACTTGATAAACTCTTTACTTTTATCATAATCAGCAGGTAGAACCTCAAAGCCCTCTTTAGTGGTTAAAATACCATCTTGATTAAGCATAAATGACCCATTTCTTGTTAAACGTGTTCCATCTGGAGTATTTACTGCAAAAAACATATTATCTTCATTAATGGCTGCATCAAAAGTATTATCTGTCTGCTGCATTGAGCCTGTTTTGTAGTCTGTAAATGATTCTACAATGTGGGGTACACGAGTTATAGAGCGGTGAATAAACTTTGAACCCTCAACAGTTTGATTATTTAATGGTAAATCTTCACGTTTTTCTTGGTAAAGTCTTAAAAAATCACCGACTACAACATCAGTCTTTTTAAAGCCATTGGTATTTAGATTCGCTAAATTATTAGCAATATTATCTAGTCTACCAAATTGAGTAACCATTCCACCGGTTGCCGCGTAGTATCCGTTGTTCATATTGCATCCTTGCAATTACAGTATTGCAGATTAAAAGCAACTATTGTTCCAATGTTACAGTATCTATATATTCACTCACAAACTACAGATACAAGAGACTTAGTCATACACCATAACACATTCAACAAATCTTAAATAATTAGGCGAATCTAAAATAAATTTCGGTATAATCCGATTTACTTTTTTTCACACCCGAAGGAACCCTATTGTCCGCCAAAGATATAACAAAAAATTTAAATAATTTATTTGAAGAACACAAAAAAAATGAAGAGTGTTTGACATTTGAGAGTGTTGTAAATATATTTGAAAAACAACCAACACTAGCACAAGCAAAAAATGTAATAAAACTATCTACTAAATATGGTGTGTGTCTATTTACATCATCAGAACATGCAAAACTTTTAAATGAGCGAGAAGCAAAAAAGCGTAAAGATGCTCAAAAAAAGCTTACAGACGAAGCTATGGAAGAAGAGTTCGACATCATGAAGGAACGCGAACTTCTTGAGTGGTCACGTAGTGATTCACCAGTTCGTATGTACTTAAGAGAGATGGGACAAATTCCATTATTAACAAAAGAAGAAGAGATAGAGATTAGCAAAAGAATAGAATCAGGTGAAGATATTATTTTAGATGCAATCTGTTCTGTTCCATATTTAATTGACTTTATCTTAGATTATAAAGATCCACTCATTAACCGAGAACGTCGCGTAAAAGAGCTGTTTAAAAGCTTTGAAGATGAGAAAGAGGAAGAAAAAGATGATGCCCCTGAGAGCGAAGATGAAGATGATTCAAGCACAAAAGCTCCTCCAAAAGATGGCAAACGTGTAGAAAAAGTCATCACAAGCTTCAAAGCATTAGAAAAAGCGAAAAAAGATTGGATGAAAAGTGCAGAAAAACTACTTACATTTGATCCTGATAGCGGTGAATTAGATGCAGATTATGTACATTCAAACTTACTTGCTAGTTTTAAGAAAATGTCTTTAAAAGAGAAATTACTTGATTTAGGTCCAACTAGCAAATTGATTAATGAGCTTGTAAAATCTATGGAAACAGCCCTTAAAAGTGATGTAGGTTTTGACAAAGAGTTAAAACGCCTAGAGTACAAACTTCCACTCTTTAACGATACCCTAAAAGAGAACCATACAAAAGTTTTAGAGAACATCATTAAAATGACAAAAGAGGATATTGCATCTTCTGTTCCTGAAGCTACTATGGTTAGTACATATATGGAAATTAAAAAACTTTACCAGACAGCAGAAGCTAGTCAAGGTGGATTTGACTTAGAACCTGAAAAACTTTTAGAGATCCTAGAGCAGATTAAACGTGGTAAAAGAATATCTGAAATTGCAAAAACACGTATGGCTAAAAGTAACTTACGTCTTGTTGTATCAATTGCAAAAAGATATACAAATCGTGGGTTACCTTTCCTTGACTTAATTCAAGAGGGAAACATTGGTCTTATGAAAGCTGTTGATAAATTTGAATACAAAAAAGGTTACAAATTTTCAACATACGCTACATGGTGGATTCGTCAAGCAATTAGTCGCGCAATTGCTGATCAAGCACGTACTATTAGAATCCCTATTCACATGATTGAGACAATCAATAGAATTAATAAAATCATGCGTAAACACCTACAAGAAGCTGGTAAAGAACCTGATGTTGAAACAATTGCACTAGATGTTGGACTAACACCAGAAAAAGTTAAAAATGTAATCAAAATTACTAAAGAACCTATTAGTCTTGAAGCTCCTATTGGTAGTGAAGAAGATGGACGTTTTGGCGACTTTATTGAAGATAAAACAACTATGAGTCCTAGTGATTCTATCTTAAAAGATGACCTAAGACTTCAAATAGAGGGTGTTTTAGAGCAATTAAATGATCGTGAAAAAGCAGTTATTAAAATGCGTTTTGGAATTATGGATGATGAGAGTGATAGAACTCTTGAAGAGATTGGTAAAGAGTTAAATGTTACAAGAGAGCGTGTCCGCCAAATTGAATCTAGTGCAATTAAAAAGCTTAAACACCCTAAAGTTGGTAGAAAACTTAAAAACTATATTGAAGAGTAAGAATGGATTTTTTAGAGAAGTGGATTGAGTATGATTATAATCCAATTATCTTCTTTAACGAGAAAGGTAAGATAAAAAGTCTAAATGCTGAAGCTCAATTTTTACTCGGTCAAGCAAGTGCAAATGAACTTTTTGAACTAGCAACGACATATGGTAGTGAAACTTATGGTTTTAAAACTACATTTTTAAATTTAGAGTTTGGAAGATTTAGATTTTTTGCTATTGCTGTAGGATATGAGAGCGAAAAAGAGATAGGTATACGTCTATATCAACTGCCATCACTACAGTACGCACCAGCGAAAGATCAAGGTGAACTTGTAAATATATACTCTCTTATTGATTTATGTATAAGCTCAAGCTCAATCAATACAAAATCAGAATACAAAAAAGAGATTGATCCAACACTACCGGATGTAAGACTACAAGCAGATCAATTTCTAAAACTTTTAAATAAAATATACTCTTCAGCAAGTGACAGTAAAGAGATTTCAACACATCTATTTTTACGTATCGGTGAGTATGTTAAATTTGAAAAGAAAAAACATACAATCTTTAGTTTAATTATAAAAGCTGAAAAGATTGATAACGTTGCTGAAGAATCAATAAAATCAATAGCTTCACAAATAAGTCTATTCGCAGAGATAAAACCTAGTCAAATACGCGTAGATTTTGCACTTATCTCTTCTTAAAAATATACATTCCAACAATTACAGAACTTACTAAACCAAAAGATATACCACCTAAATAGCTCCATATATCTAAAAAACCATTATTTTGTAGATAGATAAATCCCATTACAAAAATACCATAAGAGCTAATCCTATACATAGAAAATGATGCAGGCGCGCCTTTATACATATTTTTAAAACTTTTACCCTTTAGAGATTTTTTCTCCTCTTTAATAACTTCTTTTATATCTTCAGTATCTCTATCTTCGCTATATAAATCATGAGGATCTTCTATTGTGTCGATAGGGTCATTCACATGCATAGGAACTTTTCTTTTCACGAGCCTTTGAAATGAAAAAAAACTAGATAATATAACTAAAAAAGCTGTTATAGAGCCTACAACTATATTAACTAGCATTTTTAACCATGCTCTTTTTTATAAGCATATCGAGGGTCATCTTCTAACTCTTTTAAGGATTTCATCTGCTTTTTATACATTTTATAAATATTCAAAAAAGCAGCACCAATACCAATAAACACACCAACCCACAATAACCAAGTAGCATCAAACAGATATTTAAGCCCTATTCCAATTCCAACACCAATTAATACAGCCACAACCATAGAGATACCCAAAGAGAGATAATCAACACCTTCAACAATTGGTTTAAATTTTGGTTCTTTCAATGTAATCCTTAACCTATAAAAATATATAACATTATACAATTATCTTCTATATTTAAATTGATAAAAGCGCTTTGAGTTCAGTTTCGATTTTTAACATCTCTTCATCACTTACTAAAGAGAGTGATTTTTGTATTCTATGAAATCTTAGCAGTCATAGTTTAGCCTTTTTGTGTATATACATAAGTATATCATTATTCCTAGACTAAGTATATTATTGATATTTTTTTATAGAGTTTGAGACTTCACCGTTAATAAATTTATTTTCAAAGTAAATAATTTCATTTGTATCTGTATTTATCCCAGCACAGTTATTAATGCCACAGGCAAGAACGTATATATTTTTCTTATCTTTTGAAAGTGTTATAAGTTCATGAGCTTTTGCTTGTATATCTTTAACAAACTTCTTACCTTCATCTTTTCCTATATCTGATATATAATCTAATGAATAAATAAACACAAATATTGTAACAATAGTCGAAAATATTTTCAATAAAGGAGTATTAAATATTAACTTTATTTTTTCTACAACAAAGTTATTTTTTTGACTACTATCTTCAGCATAAATAATTTTAGAAAAAACAAGCATTAACACTATTAAAATAATAATAATTGTCAAAATAAAAACAAATATGCCTAGTAGCCCAGGTAAAACATGTAATGAACCATATAAAACTTGTTCAAAGCTTCTTGCAATAAAATCTGTTTCAACTCCTATTGCTGTAAGATAAGAGTTAAATTGTAATGAACTTATTACATATAAAAAAGCCACCATAATAGCAAGGAAAAAGCCAGCATCTTTTAAATAACTCATATATTATTTAATCTCTTTCATAGCCACTTTAGCAGCTTCAATGCTCTGTTCAATCATATCATCAGTAGTTTTAGAGCTAATGAAACCCGTCTCATATTGTGAACATGCTAAATAGACACCATTTTCTAGCATTGCAGAGTGAAACTTTGCAAATGTATCTGTATCACTTTTTAGTGCATCATCGAAGTTTTTTACTTTTTCATCGTTGAAGAAAAATCCAAACATACTGCCTCTTACATCTGTCTGTAGTGCTATGCCATTATCTTTAGCAGCTTCAGCAAAACCTCTCATTAGTCTTTTTGCACGCAGCTCTAGTACAGCGTAAAGTTTTGAATTATCAACTAATTTTTTAACAGCAGCTAAACCTGCTGCCATTGCAACTGGGTTTCCACTAAGAGTTCCAGCTTGGTAAACTGGACCATCAGGTGAGAGATACGCCATAATCTCTTTACTTCCACCAAAAGCACCAACAGGCATCCCTCCACCTATTACTTTACCAAGTGTCACAAGATCTGGTTTAACGCCAACTAGACCCTGAGCGCCTCTTAAATCTGCACGAAAACCACTCATAACTTCATCAAAAATAAGTAGTGTGCCATGTTTATCACACAACGTTCTTAAGTCATGCAAAAACTCTTTATCTGCTGGTACTAATCCCATATTTCCAGCGATTGGCTCAATTATGATACATGCAATCTTATTTTCACTATCTTCAAAACATTTTTCAACTGATATTATGTCATTATATTTAGCAAGTAGTGTATGTTTGGTGAAATCAGCAGGAACACCTGGAGAGCTTGGCGTGCCAAATGTAGCCGCCCCACTCCCAGCTTGAACTAAAAGGCTATCACTATGTCCATGGTAACAACCCTCAAATTTAATTATATCATCACGACCTGTATATCCACGAGCTAATCTAATAGCACTCATTACAGCTTCAGTTCCACTACTTACAAAACGAACTTTATCTATTGAATCAAATAAAGAGACAATTAAATTTGCAAGTTCTGTCTCTATTTCAGTTGGAGCTCCAAAACTTAAACCTTTTTTTACAGCCTCAATAACTGCATTTTCAATAGTCTCATCGGCGTGACCAAAAATCAATGGCCCCCAGCTTTGAACAAAGTCGATGTAACTATTTCCATCTATATCATACAATTTAGCCCCATCACCAGATGCTATAAATATTGGTGTACCACCAACACTTTTAAATGCGCGCACAGGTGAATTAACTCCACCAGGTATAACACTGCTAGCTGCATCAAATGCTTTTTGTGAATGGTTTTTGTTCATTAATAACCTTTGAAAAATAATGTTTGTATTATAGCGTTGTTCAATAAATCTTGGCTTTCATTAGCCCCCATATATAATACTCACAATAATTGATTCTATAAACTTTCAAACTATCTAATTTTTATATAGAGTTGTAATTCAAGGACTTTAAAGGTAAAATGCCACATAAAATAGTTGTGATAAATCTGAATTAAGTAAATTTGTTGTGACTAAAAAGATAGGATTGGTATTATTATGCAAATAGAAATTATAGATAAAAAGAATCAAGATATTTCAGCAGATTGTGAAATAGTTGTTATTGTTGATGAAAATATAGAGCATCGTTTTGTTAAAGATAAAAAACTTCTTGAAAAACTAAACTTTGAAGCCAAACAAGATGCAACATGTTTGCTAGCAGAATCAGCGCGTCTTTATGTTGGTGCAAAAAGTTTAGAACATGATGCAATTCGTCGTGCAATGGGTGCTGCTATTATGGTGCTTACGAGCTACAGTTTTAAAACATTAAAAACTTCACTCTATATTTCACGAGATGCAGAACATTCAATTAGAGCTATGGCTGATGGATTTTTACTAGGTTCTTACAAATTTGATAACTATAAAAGTAAAAAAAGTAAATCAAAAATAGAGACAATATACATATCAACTGAAAGCTATAACAAAAGTATCGAATATAGTATACCATCTCTAAATAGCGCTCTTCAAACAGCAAATGTAATTGCAAAAGCTACAAATACAGTACGTGACATTGTAAATACTACACCTCAAGATTTTACTCCAAAGAGTATGGCTAAACGTGCATACAAACTAGCTAATAAATATGGTTTAGAATATACAATTTTAAATGTTGATGCTTTAAAAGAACAAAAAATGGAAGCTATGTTAGCTGTAGGGCGCGCTAGTGTTCATAAACCACTTTTAATTCAGTTAAGCCATAAACCAAAAAATCCAATAGCTACTATCTCTTTAGTTGGAAAAGGTTTGACATATGATAGTGGTGGACTTAGCTTAAAACCATCAGATTATATGGTCACTATGAAACATGACAAAAGTGGTGCAAGTGCTGTCTTTGGAATTATGAAAGCAGTCGCAGAGTTAAATCTTCCAATTGAAGTTCATGGGTTCTTAGCGATGGCTGAAAATATGGTTGATGGAAGTGCTTTTAAACCAGATGATGTACTTACTGCAAAAAATGGAACAACTATTGAAGTGAGAAATACAGATGCTGAGGGGCGTTTAGTTTTAGCAGATGCCCTCTGTTATGCGCAACAAGAGGTAAAGAGCGATTATATATTTGACTTTGCAACACTAACAGGTGCTTGTGTTGTAGCACTTGGTCACTATACGTCTGGACTAATGGGGCATAGCTCATCTTTAAAACACTCTCTTTTTGAAGCTGCTAATAAAAGTGGTGAACTAGTTGGTTCATTACCATTTAATGACCACCTTCAAAAGCTCATTAAAAGTGAAATTGCTGATGTCTGTAACATCAGTTCATCAAAATATGGTGGAGCTATAACAGCTGCACTATTTTTAGACAGATTTATTGAAAAAGATAATAAAGATAAATGGATGCATATTGATATCGCAGGACCTGCATATGTTGAAGAGAAATGGGCTTATAACCCATTTGGAGCAAGTGGTGCTGGAGTTAGACTAATGCTTTCATGGATGGAAAATTTAATAGTTAAAGAAAAGGGAAAAAATGGGTCTTAGTATAGGAATAGTAGGATTACCAAATGTAGGAAAATCAACGACCTTTAATGCTCTTACAAAAGCGCAAAATGCAGAGGCTCAAAATTACCCATTTTGTACAATTGAACCAAATAAAGCAATTGTTCCTGTTCCTGATACTAGACTATTAAAGCTTTCTGAAATTGTAAATCCTGAACGTATTCAATACTCTGTAATAGAGTTTGTTGACATTGCCGGACTTGTAAAAGGTGCTAGTAAAGGTGAAGGTCTTGGTAACCAATTTTTAGAAAACATTAGAGAGACTCAAGTAATTTTACACATGGTGAGATGTTTTGAAGATGAAAATATCACTCATGTTGAGGGAGGAATAGACCCTATTCGTGATGTTGCAATTATTGAAACAGAACTAATTTTAGCAGACATACAAAGACTAGAAAATAGAATTGAACGCCTTATAAAACAAGCTAAACATGACAAAGAAGCTGCCGCCCTTCTAGTTGTGGCAAAAGATGTTCTAACTTTTATAGAGCAAGAAAAAATGGCTAAAGATTATCCAGACGCTGATAATGAACTTTTTGAAAAACTAAATAATGAACTACACTTCCTAACAAACAAAGAGATAATGTATGGAGCAAATGTAGGTGAAGATGACCTACTTGAAGATAATCAATACGTTACAAAACTAAAAGAACACGCTACAAAAAACAGTGCTGATGTAATAGTCTTATGTGCAAAAATTGAAGAGGAGTTAGTTGGGCTAGATGATGATGAAGCTAAAGAATTTTTAACAGACCTTGGAATTAAAGAATCTGGACTAACACAGATAATCCATAAAGGATTTGATAAACTTGGACTCATTAGTTACTTTACAGCTGGTGTAAAAGAGGTTAGAGCTTGGACAATAAAAAAACAGATAACTGCACCAAAAGCTGCTGCTGTAATTCATAACGATTTTGAAAAAGGTTTTATTCGCGCAGAAGTTATAGGTTATGATGACTATATAAACTCTGGAAGTGAGCAAAAAGCGAAAGAAGCTGGCTTGATGCGCTTAGAAGGAAAAGAGTACATTGTAAAAGATGGAGATGTTATGCACTTTAGGTTTAATGTATAAAGACCATTAAATATGGCATGTCAACTTGTATAAAACTTAAACTTTAATAAGATTTGTCTTCAGTGACGCTTTGCCTTCACTGCTAGGCTTATCTAAAACTAACAAAGCAGTTCTTCCGCATCTTTAAAATATTGTTTATCTTTCCACTTAGATTTATTACCTATAATATAAAGTCTATCTTTTGCCCTAGTTACCGCTACATTTAAAAGATTTGGTTTTAATGAAGCCCATAGTCTTGCGCCATTATTTTCTGGATCACTACCTAAGACAAGGACTACTGCTTTGGCTTCTTTTCCTTGTACAGTATGAATTGTTCCTACACGTGTTTTTACATCTATTAATTTATTCTTTTTAAAAATATCTTTTAAGCCAACAACCACATCTCGAAAAGGGCTGATAAGATAAATATCATTTTTTTCTACACCTTGGTATAATAAATATTCTACTATTTCAACAGCTTTATCACCTTCTTCTTTTATCCAATGTCCATTATTTGTTGTTGAATTAACATTGAACCAAGTACTTTCATGCAAAGTAGAATTATCTATATCCTTTCCTTGAACCATTAATCCTTTATACGTCGTCCTATTCGATATCTCAAACATTGGAGAGTGGCAACGTCTATGCACACGTAATGGGGAACCAACCCATATGTTTTCACCTTCATTAGACTCTAAATAAGTACCATGAACTTCTGTAAAGTCTGTACGCTTTTGTACTGATGTGTGTTCAGAAAAAGCCATATCATGTGCATTAATTTCTTTATGTAGTATTTCTTGTATAGACCCCGGCAGTCCTATAATTGGTTCTAACTGTAAAGGATCACCGACTACTACTGCACGTTGAGAACGCATTATTGCTCCAACCGCAGCTTTAGATGAAGCTTGACCGGCTTCATCTATGAGCAACCAACCAATTCTATTATCCCATAATTGTGAAAATAATCTACTAAAAGATGCAAAAGTTGTTGAAACTACAGGTACACATAAAAATAATGTAGCCCAAATATGTCGAACAGCCTCTTCATGTTTTAGGTCTTTTTTGACTTTATTGCCCAATATTTCCATCATTCTAAACAGGTTCAAACGAATTTCTCTAGCATTTACATCGATTACAGCTTTATGTAAATTTAATGCTTTAATAAAAACTATAGTTCTAGCACGTTGGAAGTCTTTATCATGTGTCCAAGGAGAAGCTTTTTCTCGATTTGATTCATTCTCAGAGCGTTGCTCTTGTTTGTATAAAAGATTGATAGCTTTAGTGTGTTCATTTTCCTGAACTTTATATTGGTGAGCAGTTTTTTCTAGTTCAGTGTTAAAGTTATTTAACTTATTTACAAGTATCTGTATTTGTGCTTTTAGATTATTTTGTTCTTTTTTATATGTTTCAATTTTCAGTTGTCCATTTACTATTTTAGACTTATCTTCTTGTATACCTTTATTTACTACATTGATAGATTCTACTAAATTTTCTTCATTATTTTCAAGAATATCTTTTTTAGCATTCCATTTTTTCCAACTTTTTCCTAAAGAGAAAATGATATCAATAATGCTTGGTTTACGTATATAGCATTCATTAATATCATTTTTAATGGTATCTATTTTATTTTTTAAACTTTCATGATTTTTTGCTTTGTTAGTTACTATAGAATTCAATGTATTAATTTGTTGATTAAGCTCATTAATGGTTTTTACAACTTGATTGACTTTATTTTCTAACTCTTCTATATCTTTTTTTACATTGTGTACTTTGTTATTTATTTCATTATATAAATATTTAAGGTCTGTTAACTTCTTAGCAACCCTACTAGGGTGCTCTTTGATGGATATTTTTTCTTTTTTAAGTTGCTCAACTTTTTGTACTGCTTCTAAGAATTCTTGCTTTGCATTTTTCCATGCTTTCAATTTTTTTTCAATACTATTGTCATCATTATTGTTAATAATTTTTTGAAAGTAAGTTGCAAAGCCATCAAGCTGAATATTATTTTTATCTTTTGAACCATTCCAAAACTTACTTATAAATTTACTTTTATTTGATGAGTTTCCAAGACATGCTGCACCACTTCCCCAAGCATTGTCATCAATAAGTCCACTACCAATATCAGAGAAATAATTTATTTCATTTAGCCATTTTTCATCAACACTTTTAAGGGAAGGTATTTCCATAGTAATATTTTCAACAGCACCATTATTACTAGATGCTACTACTATTTCATGCCCTAAAAATTCTTTTTTTAATTTTCTATAGTATTGTTGATCATCACCATTTTTCCATGCTTTATCTGCTTTGGCACGAGCAAATATATCTTCTGGATTTTTTAATTTAGCTAGTTCTGTTGCACGATCAGTTACTACAGATGCTATCAAATCTCGTAACATAGTAGTTTTCCCAGTCCCAGGAGGCCCATTAACTGAATATATACCACCGTTATCTGATAAACGAGCTTTAATTGAGTTAATTGCAAATTGTTGACTGTATACTAATGGATAGTCATCTTTAGTGGGCCAACAAGCATTTGGTAACATATTTGGAGATAACATATTATAAACATACGCTAAGTCTTTACGTATATCTTTTCGATTAGGTATAGTATCCATTTCTAAATATATATCTAGTAATTTATTCTTCCCACCATCATTCACGTAGTTGATTGTTTTATTCAAGTCTTCAATATAAAAACTATTAAGTAAGTCTGTATCACTTTGTTCTGAGTCAAGGTTTTTTCGCATTTTTCGTTTTGTAATAACTTGAAAATAGTTATCTGATTTTATAAGGTAAGTTCCTAAAAGCTTTTTTAGCCAAACATCTACACGAAGTATAAAACTTGCAAAATCGTATTCATCTAAAGTGGCATTTTCATTAAGCTCTTTTTTAATCTTATCTTCTAAGGATTGAAAGTTTGTATAATCTAAGTGTGTTAGTTTTCTATTTTTTACAATATCTTTAATTGCCCATGGAGCAGTTGATATCTGGACTCCATCTATTTTAAATTGCAACTCACTATTAAATGATAGTACATATGATGCAGCACTACCTTGTTGAATTCGTTCTTCAAAATCATCATCAACTTTTAAAGTTGAAAGCAGAGTTGTTTTAATATTTTCAATTTTATATATTAATCCATAAATGGAAAATTCCCATACATAATCATCGTCATCTTGATTGTATTTATTATCATTTTTTAATTTTTCTATTCTTGATATTATATGTTCTATGGTACCTGTAAATGATTGTTGATATTCATTATTTAATTTCTCAGCCACTTCTAATGTTTGAGGCAATAAGTATTCTTCAATATACCAATATTTAAGTACATCGATAATTTTATACTTTATCATTTTTGCTGTGATCTTCCTTCATCAATATAATTATTTATTAAACAAACATTATATTCAAAAATATCTAAATACTAATTATTAGATTATATTTATAATGTCCTATTAATAAGGTGAATTTTACCAAAAACGCAGTATTGCCTATTATTCCAAATTAAACTTATAAGGAGATATGTTAATTTAATACTGAAGTTTTCGTTATTTAGACAAAGCGTTAGGTTATTTTACAAATAGACCATGTAAATGTAACATAAATACTTCATATAACCTCAAAGAAAGCAATATTTCGCTAAAATTGCGCAGATTTTTTTGCCAAGGAAAACGCTTGCGAAGCCACTATAATACTGATTTAAATGCTACAAATGAGGGTGAAAGCGTCACTCTTACTGGATGGGCTAATAGCTCTCGTGATCATGGGGGAATTATTTTTATCGATTTACGTGATAAAAGTGGTTTAATCCAACTTGTTTGTGATCCTGCTGATAACGCAGAAGCTCACAAAATTGCCAATGAAGTGCGTGATGAATTTGTCTTAATTGCTAAGGGTAAAATTCGTAAACGTGGAGTTGGTCTTACTAATCCTCGTCTTGCAACTGGTGAGATTGAAGTTGTTGTAGATGAATTAATCATCGAAAACAGAAGCGAGCCTATGCCTTTCACATTGGGTGACCCTAATGTTAATGAAGAGACACGTCTACGTTACCGTTACTTAGAACTTCGTAATCAAGAGGCTTTTAAAACATTTCAACTTCGCTCAAAAGCTGCAATTGCAGCACGTAATGTTCTTGATGCGCAAGGCTTTTTAGATGTTGAGACTCCAATTTTAACAAAATCAACTCCTGAGGGCGCTCGTGATTATTTAGTTCCTAGTCGTGTACAAGATGGACAATTTTTTGCTCTTCCTCAATCACCGCAACTTTTTAAACAATTACTAATGGTTGGTGGATTTGATAGATATTTTCAAATTGCAAAATGTTTTCGCGATGAAGACTTAAGAGCTGATCGTCAACCTGAATTTACTCAAATAGATGTTGAGATGAGCTTTTGTGACCAAGAAGATGTTATTAAAGTTGCTGAAGATTTAATTGTTGGTATGTTTGAAGCAACTGGACACAAAGTAACTGCGCCTTTCCCTAGAATGCCATATGATGAGGCAATGGAGAAATATGGTAGCGATAAACCAGACATGCGTTATGACATGGCTATGGTTGAAGTTAGTGATCTATTTGAAGATTCAACAAATGAAATTTTTGCTTCTATTGCTAAAGACAAAAAGAAGAACCGTATTAAAGCATTAAAAGTTATTGGTGGAGACACTTTCTACTCTAAACGTCAAATTAAAGATATGGAAAACTTTGTTCGCAAATTTGGAGCGCAAGGTCTTGGTTACTTTCAGATGAAAGAAGATGGTCTTAAGGGTCCACTACTGAAATTTATGAGCGAAAGTGCAGTTAACACTTTAGTTGAGCGAACTGAGCTTAAAACTGGAGATATAATTTTCTTTGGAGCAGGCGCTAAAAAAGTTGTTTGGGACTACATGGGGCGTCTTCGTATACATGTAGCTGAACAGATGGATTTAATTGATAAAAATGAATTTAACTTTTTATGGGTTGTAGATTTTCCAATGTTTGAAGTTGAAAACAATAAAATCAAAGCTCTGCACCACCCTTTTACAATGCCAACAATGACAGATATAGAAGATATAGAAGATATAGAAGATATAGAAGATATTAAATCAATAGCTTATGACATCGTACTAAATGGTGTAGAACTCGGTGGTGGAAGTATACGTATACATAAAGAAAATATTCAACAAAAAGTTTTCAAACTTCTTGGAATCTCTCAACAAGAGGCTCAAGAAAAATTTGGATTTTTACTAGAAGCTCTGAAATTTGGAGCTCCTCCACACGGTGGTTTTGCTTTAGGTTTTGATAGATTAATGATGCTTCTTACAAAAAAAGATAGTATCCGTGATGTTATAGCATTTCCAAAAACTCAAAAAGCACAATGTCTTCTAACAGAAGCACCAAGTACGGTATCACTAGAGCAATTGCGTGAACTACACATAAAACTACGCGAAACAAACAAAAATAAGGAAAACTAACATATGAAACAACTATTCTTAATTATTGGAGCGCCAGGTTCTGGAAAGACTACAGATGCAGAATTAATTGCAGAGAAAAATAGCGAAACAATAGTACACTTCTCAACTGGTGAGCTACTACGTGCAGAAGCATCTAGTGGCTCTGAACTTGGTAACACAATTGATGGGTATGTAAGCACAGGTAATCTTTGTCCACTAAACATTGTTCTCGATACAATTGTAAGTGCATTAAATAACAGTGATAAAAATGTAATTGTTATTGATGGTTTTCCAAGAAGTGTTGAGCAAATGAACGCGTTTGATGAACTACTTCAAAAAGAGACTAACATAAATCTTACTTGTGTTATTGAGGTTGTAGTTAGTGAGAATACTGCAAAAGATAGAGTGCTAGGTCGCGCACGTGGGGCTGATGACAATGTTGAAGTTTTTAACAATAGAATGAGCGTTTATACTGAGCCATTAAAAGATATACAAGATTTTTACTCAGCTAAAAGCTTACTAAAGCAAATTAGTGGTGAGGGAACAATCGAAGAGATTGTCAGTGAAATGAATGAGTTTGTCCTTAGTAAAATCTAAAAGATTAAGATTCTACATTGTCATAATTGGCACAGAAATCTTAAACGGTAGACGTGAAGATGCGCACTTTGAATTTGTGCGCAATTCATTAGAAAAATATCACCACGAAATACACTCTCTTGTTATAATCAAAGATGACCCACTTTTAATTAAACAAAGCTTTTTACAAGCTAAAAATGATAAAGATGCTATTCTTTTTAGTTTTGGTGGAATTGGTAGTACACCAGATGACATAACTCGTAAAATTTCAGCAGAAGTATTTAGAGATTCCAAAATGCAATACCACCCAAAATTTATGGATGATATAAAGAAACGTTTTGGTGATGTAAAAGATCATAGAATTCAAATGGCTTACCTGCCAACTGAATCTAAACTTCTTAAGAACCCTATAAATAATATGTCAGGCTTCTATCTTGATGAGAGATACTTTTTTGTTCCAGGATTTCCACAAATGGCTCATCCAATGATAGAACAGGCATTAAACGAATTTGTACCTAAGGAGCAGACAAAGTATCGTCGCACACTAAGTGCAAAATGTTCTGAAAACACCCTAATTGATTTAATGTTAGAAGTTCCAACAAACATTGAAATATCATCACTTCCTGCTGTAAATGTAACAATAGCAGAAGTTACAATTTCATTAATCTCAGATGATAAAGAGTTAACAACAAAGTGGTTTAATAAATTCAAAGATTACTTAAATAAAAATCAAATTACGTTTGTAGAAGCAGAAAATTTATGACTAAAATTGAAGAGTTAGAAAAAACAATTGTAGAACTCACACCATATGCAATAACTGGTAAACTAATGTCAATAATGTCACATCAATTTGCGCAACCACTTAGCTCACTCAATGCTAACATACAAGATTTAGAAGATGCTTATCAAGCTGATGAACTTAATTCTAAATATTTAAAAAATTCAACAAAACATGGTATGTCTCAAATTAATGAGTTAAATAGACTGGTATTACTCATAAAAGAGCTACACACCAATACAATAAGTTCACAACTTATTGAAACAAATATAAAAGAGATTTTTCATGAGCAAATTCGTATACTAGGTCTTGACTTTTCAATCACACTTGAAAAGTTAGATAAACAATATATTAATAACAACTTACAGATAATACTTATAGCTATTTTATTAAATATAAAAGAGGTTTTTTCTAATTTAAATAGTTCAAAAAATGAGCGTTTTATAACTATTTTTGCAAAAAATAAAAAAATCATTTTAAAAATGGAGAAAAATATAGTAGAAAAACTTAAAAATTATAATAATTTGCCATTTAATATAATTTTTTTACAGAACATTTTTAAAAAGCTGAATGTAAGCATTAAAGGCAACGAAGATGAATTAATAATAATATTTAATTATTAATACATAAGAAGTTTGATTTTTTTTTGATTAAATTGATTTTTATTGGACAATTTGATTATTATACGTGTTATAATATTGACTGAAAACCAATATGTACGAGGTAAACATGCAGCAACAGGGTACTGTTAAATTTTATAACACAGAAAAAGGGTACGGGTTCATTGTTCCACAAGAACCCGGAGATGATTTATTTGTTCACGCTACACAAGTTGAGGGTGAAAAAATAGATAAAGGTGACAAAGTACACTTTGAATTAAGTGATGGTCAAAAAGGACCATGTGCAGTTAATGTAAAACTAGCACAAATGTAATATTCGAGGCATTAGCCTCGAAATTCTACGATTTTTATACTTCTTTTATATACTTTCTTCTACAATAGCTACAAAATAACTACTTAGGATAAATAATGACATTAGATAATGCAATATTGAAATTAGAGGCTTTAGATGAGGCTGAAAAAAATGAGATAATTGGCGCAGGTTTTGCAGAGGAAGTTGAAGTTTTTGACCTAGTTGATCACTTTTTATATAAAGGCAAAAGTGATACTATTCACAAACTAGTAGAGGGTGGAATTGATATTAACATGCAAAATTACTATGGATGGTCCCTCTTACACATGGCAATTCGTCATGATAAAATGGATTTAGTTGAGTACCTTGTGGAAAAAGGAATTAATATAAATATAACTGATGGTGTTGGCTGGACACCACTAATGGAAGCTATCATGGATGATCGTGCTGCAATGGCTAAATATCTACTTGATAAAAAAGCTGACACATCAATTAGAAATCAAAGAGGTGCATCAGCATCTGATCTTGTAATGAAATTCCAACGTCAAGATATGTTCGATTTCTTTAAATAGATTCCATAAGCGCCTCTGGCGCTTTACTTCGTAAACAATAAATTCTTCTCATAAAATAAGATGAAGTTAATCTTAAATTAACTCCATATTATTAATAATAAAAATTATTATATTTTTAAGATAAATGACACGATTTTAACCTAAAATGTTACTTTTTAATGGTATCATCACCATCAAATTTATTTTCAACCTACCAAAAAAAGGCGATAAATGCAAGATACTAACAATGTACTTGAAGGTGTTGGATTAAGTTCCCAACTTAAGAAAAGCCGTATGCCAGCTAAACTTGATTTTTTTCAAAGTGCAACTGGTTTAATTTTAGCACTTTTTATGTGGGGACATATGTTTTTTGTCTCTACAATATTACTTGGAAAAGATGCAATGTATACAATTACAAAAATGTTTGAAGGTGCTTATATATTTGAAGAGCCCCATCCTGGAATTGTTGCATTTGGAGCAGGACTAATATTTGTTATATTTATTGTTCACGCAGGAATTGCCCTACGTAAGTTTCCAAATTCATTTAAGCAATACAAAACGTTTAAAGCTCACGCTAAGATGATGAATCATCAAGATACAAACCTTTGGGGAGTCCAAGTAATTACAGGTTTTACTATGTTTTTCTTAGGCTCAGTTCACCTGTACATTATTATGACTCATCCAGATAAAATTGGACCTTATGCTTCAGCTGATCGCGTTGTTGATGAATGGATGTGGCCTCTTTATCTTCTATTACTTCTTGCTGTTGAGTGGCATGGTTCAATTGGACTATATCGTTTAGCTGTAAAATGGGGTTGGTTTGAGGGTGAGAATGCAAAAGAGAGCCGTAAAAAGTTAAAAAAAGGAAAAATCTACGTAACTGTATTTTTCTTAACACTTGGACTTTTAAGCCTTGCTGCATATATTAAAATCGGTATAGAACATTCAGATAAAGTTGGTGAACGCTACACACCAGCTAGCGTAGTACAAACAGGAGCACATTAATGAAAATAATCTATACCGACGTTTTAGTAATTGGTGGTGGTTTAGCAGGTCTAAGAACTGCAACAGGAGTGAAAGAAAGAGGACACGATGTAATTGTTCTATCTTTAATTCCACCAAAACGTTCACACTCAGCAGCCGCACAAGGTGGAATGCAAGCGAGTTTAGGAAACTCTTTTAAGGGTGATGGTGACAATGAAGATGTTCACTTTGAAGATACTGTAAAGGGAAGCGACTGGGGTGCTGATCAAGATGTTGTAAGAATGTTTGTAAATACTGCTCCAAAAGCTATTCGTGAGCTTACTGGTTGGGGTGTGCCTTGGAGTCGTGTTAAAGAGGGTGATAGAGAAGCTATCATAAATGCTAAAAAAGTAACTATTACAGAGAGTAAACAAGCTCATGGACTAATTACTGCGCGTGACTTTGGTGGAACTAAAAAATGGCGTACATGTTATACATCTGATGGAACTGGTCACACAATGCTTTATGCAATGGATAATAAAGCGATTGAAGATAAAGTAGAAACACATGAGAGAATGGAAGCAATTGCATTAATTCATGAAAACGACCGTTGTTATGGAGCAGTTTCTCGTGATTTAGTAACTGGTAAACTAATTGCATATATTAGTAAAGCTACAACAATTGCAACTGGTGGATATGGGAGAATTTATAAAGTATCAACTAATGCAATTATTTGTGAGGGAACAGGTGCTGCTATTGCACTTGAGACTGGAGTTGCAACTTTAGGGAATATGGAAGCTGTACAGTTTCATCCAACTGCAATTGTTCCAGTTGGAATTTTGACAACAGAGGGTTGTAGGGGTGATGGTGGACTTCTTAAAGATGTAGATGGTTACCGCTTCATGCCAGACTATGAACCAGAGAAAAAAGAACTCGCATCTAGGGATGTTGTATCGCGTAGAATGACTGAACATATTCGTAAAGGAAAAGGTGTAAAATCACGTTATGGTGATCACCTATGGTTAGATATTACGATATTAGGACGCGCTCACATTGAAAAAAACCTTCGTGAGGTAAAAGAGATTTGTGAAAGTTTTCTAGGAATTGATCCAGCAGTTGAGTACATTCCAGTTCGCCCAACTCAACACTATTCTATGGGTGGAATTAGAACTAAACCTACTGGTGAAAGCCAAACGCTTAAGGGACTTTACTCTTGTGGAGAAGCCGCATGTTGGGACATGCACGGATTTAACCGTCTTGGTGGGAACTCTGTGAGTGAAACTGTAGTCTCTGGAATGATTGTAGCTGAACATATTTCAGACTTTTGCGATTCAAATGATAGTAACATAGATGTTTCAAGTAATACAATAAATAAATTCATTAAAATAGAAGAGGATAAAATCCAAACACTAATTGCAAGTAAGGGTGGAGAAAACGCTTACGAACTTCGTGATGAGATGGAAACTATTATGATGGAAAAGGTTGGAATCTTTAGAAATGGAGATGACCTTAAAAAAGCTGTTGATGAACTCGAAGCTCTTCATATTCGTTCTAAAAACATTCAGCTAAAGACTAGTTCAAAAGCCTCAAATCCAGAACTTGTAAATGCGTATAGAACACAAAAAATGATAAAAGTTGCTCTTACAGTTGCATATGGTGCTATGCTTAGGACTGAAAGTCGCGGTGCTCATGCTCGTGAAGATTTCCCAGAGAGAAATGATAAAGAGTGGTTAAAGCGTACAATTACAACTTGGCCAGATGAAAATCAAACTCTTCCAACTGTATCTTATGAAGATCTTGACATTATGAGTATGGAACTTCCTCCTGGATTTAGAGGTTATGGAAATGACAATACTATTCATCATAATGATAGTAAAAAAAGACAAGATGCAGTAGATAAAATAAAAGAAGAGTTAACACAAAAAGGTGCTGATAGATTTGAAATTCAAGAGGCATTACTAAAATATCAACAAAATCTTCCAGTAAAATATCGCGGTAAAAATGAGCGTTTAACAGAGAGGTTATCATGAGTGAAATTGAACAAGGACGTACCCTAAAAATAAGTATTGTGAGATTTGACCCACAAATTAAAAATGACACTCCTAGAGTTGAGACCTACAATGTAACAGAAGCTCCTGGAATGACACTTTTCATTGCATTAAATGATATACGTGAAAAATATGACAACTCTTTGCAGTATGACTTTGTATGTCGTGCAGGAATTTGTGGAAGTTGTGGAATGACAATAAATGGTCGTCCAGGACTTGCTTGTAGAACGCTAACTTCAACGCTTGAAGATAAAATTTCACTAGCGCCTCTACCTGTTTTTGAACTAATTGGTGATCTTTCAGTTAATACTGGAAAATGGATGCGTAATATGAGTGAAACTGTTGAAACATGGATTCACGAAGAGGTTTGCCCAGATTCTCATTACCTTGAAGAGAAAATGGAACCAGAACTAGCAGATGAAATTTATGAACTTGACAGATGTATTGAGTGCGGATGTTGTGTTGCAGGTTGTGGAACAGCTAGAATGCGTGAAGATTTTATAGGTGCAGTTGCACTTAATAAACTAGCACGTTTTGAGTTAGATCCTAGAGATAAACGTACTAGTGAACACTTCTACGAATTAGTAGGAGATGATAACGGAGTATTTGGTTGTATGAGTCTTTTAGGATGTGAAGATGTATGTCCAAAAGAGTTACCACTTCAATCAAAAATTGCTTACATGCGCCGTAAAATGGTTGCAATGAAAGATACATAGGCTCTTTTTTGCCTATGCTATCACACTTCAAACTAAAAGAGCATTCAACAGACATAAAGACTGAAATTACTGCAGGTTTTACAACATTTTTAACTATGCTCTATATAGTCCCACTAAATGCTCTAATTCTAAGCCAAAGTGGTATGCCTTATGACGCTCTTGTTACAGCTACTATTGTTGTTACATTTTTAATTACTCTTCTTAATGGAATCTACTCCAATACTCCTGTTGCACTAAGTGTTGGTATGGGTCTTAATGCCTACTTTACATATGGTTTAGTTCTTGGAATGAAAGTACCTTGGCAGAGCGCTTTAGGAGTTGTATTCATTTCAGGTGTGCTATTTGTACTGTTATCATTTACTAGCTTTAGACGTACTCTACTAAATGCTATTCCAGAAAGTATGCGTCATGCTATTAGTGCAGGAATTGGAGCTTTTTTAGCATTTATTGGTCTAAAAGAGATTGGAATAATCGCTTCTGATAAAGTTACACTTGTTCACTTAGGAGATTTAAGTTCACCTGAGACTATGCTTGGTATCTTTGGTCTTGTCTTAGTAATTATTCTACATTCACTACGCATCAAAGGTGCGTTTATAATATCTATTATTGCTACAACCATTTTATCATTTACAACTGGAAATGCAACTCTTCCAGATATACTATTTGCCCTACCCGCTTCAATTGAGCCTATTGCATTTAAACTTGACATACTATCTGCACTTACTCTTTCCATGATGCCTATCATTGTAGCTTTTTTACTAACTGATATGTTTGATACACTTGGAACATTAGGAGCTATCGCTCAACGTGTACATATCTACAAAAATGATAATAGGAAACTAGACAATACACTAAAGAGTGATGCAATTGGTTCAGTAGTTGGTTCCTCACTTGGTGTTTCAACAGTTACAAGTTTCATAGAGAGTGCTGCTGGTGTTGAAGCTGGTGGGAGAACTGGACTTACAGCAGTAGCAACGGCACTATTTTTCCTGCCACTACTGTTTATGTTACCAATTTTTGAAGCTATCCCAGCAGTTGCAATATACCCTGTTCTTGTGATGGTTGGAATATTAATGTTTGAAGAGATTGCGCACATTAATTTTAAAGATAGTCCAACAGCAATTTCAGCATTTTTTACGATACTTATGATTCCTCTTACATTCTCAATCACAAATGGTATCGCCTTTGGCTTTTTAAGCTACGTTCTTATGAAAATAGTCAAAAAAGAGTACAGTTCTCTAAATAGAGGCCTAATCCTTTTAGCACTGATTAGCTTAATTATATTTTGGATGCAATAATGATACATTACCCATATGAAAAATTCGTAAATGATATTCACACAATAGCAAACGACATACAAAAAGCAAACTTTGATGCTATTGTAGCTATATCACGTGGTGGACTAACCTTTGGACACTTTCTCTCTCAAAAAATAGATCAGAGAAATTTGTACATAATAAACTCTATTCATTATGAAAACAAACAAAAACTAGAGACAATTGAAATTTTCAACACTCCAAATTTAAATAAACATAAACGTATTATAGTCGTTGATGACATCGTAGATAGTGGAGATACAATAAGTGAAGTTGTAAAACATCTAAAAAATGAATTCGCTCATCTACACATAGAAACGGCCTCTCTTTTTTATAAAAAAAGTGCAATTATTACGCCAAACTACTGGTTACATGATGCTAATGATTGGATAGATTTTTTTTGGGATAAAGATACAAGGTAGTTTTATGTTTAATTATATTAAAATTATAAATGTCTGAATTTTATAGTATTTTAAATAAACATTGGTTGTGGAAAGAGATGCGCACAAAACTCAATCTGAGTAATCCAGCATATTCATACTGGAAAGAGAGCCATCACATAAAGCTAAACCGCTATGTGTTCATTCAAAAAAATACATTACCTGAACGTTTCAATCACATTCAAGAAGACCTCACAGACTTAACCGGATACCTACCAATCCAATACGCAAGCTCGCAACTAAATGTTGATGCACACGTCTTCAACTACAAAATGATGCGCCTACATAACCGCTTTGAGTATAAGTTTGTAGAAAATATTAAATTTGTAAATATTCGCCGTTTTTTTAAAGAACACGCCATAGAAGTTAACAAAAACTCAACTCTTCAACTTGGAAAACTAAATGAACTCTGCATCTTGCCAAACTCAAAATTTTATAGAATAGACGATGACTATGGGGTTGTTGTTTATGATTAAAATTCAAAATTACATATAACACTTTGAGACAACATATAATCTATCTCTTTTTACTCTTTCTTTACCATACATTGAAATAATATTAAAATTTTAGTATAAAGATGACTTGTATATTGACTTCGTTAATCATTCTTCTGATACTAATATTATTTAAATTCAGAACCTATATTAGACTTTTAATCTTCTCTTGATTAAAACCGCATATTTTTTTACCATTAATTATGAGTAACGGTCTCTTAATTAAAATAGGCTCTTTGATAAATAGTTTAAGTATGTCGTCTTTAAGCATTACTTCTGTATCTAATTCTCTATTTTTTATTTTTGGAGCGTTAGGATTAAACCATTGTGATGTTGGCAAATCCTTTAAAAACTCATAAAGTTCGCTTTTATTCATACCATTTTCTAAAATATTACGCTCAATTAGGATACATCCAGCTTTAATTAAAATCTTTTTTTGTTTAGCATTAGTTGAACAGCCTGGTTTTTCATAAAAAGTGACTACCACTATCTTGTTTCCACTATATCAATTGCTCTATCAGTTAAATAATATGTCTCTACCCCATCATCATGTAAATTCATACATTCACCTAACAATCCAGCATCATGAAGTGTAGTTATTGTCTCATCAACAATATTTTTATCCAAACCTAAATAACCAGCAATATCAGTTGCATCATATACATTGTAATTATCTTCATCACTTAGGTTATATATGGCTTTCATTACACTTTTTATTATATTTGACATGAGATAGACCTACCTATTTTAAAATATCAATCTTTTTTTGCCAGAGAATTTTTTGTAGTGGATGAAGATTTATACTTTTTATCCACTGCTCAAACTCATCTACAAAGTGTTCTTTTATGATAGTATGCAATTTTTGTACTTGATTACATAAACTATCTAAATATGCTTTTGCTTGGTCAGAATGTAGCATACTTATTGGTTGTAGACGCCTTTTACAGCCTATAATTAATTTATCATCAAGCCTATCTGAAGCAATATTTAAAAAGTCAGATGCTGCTGTAGGTTCTGCATATATCTCATTCCAAATTCTTCCATTTATCATTTGATCATATGCTAAATCAAAAAAAACTGGGTATTTGTTTAAAACTTGTACTAGCTCTTTAAAGTCACTATCTACCATTGCACGAAAAAGCATTCTACTTCTATTTCGTACCTTTACTCTTAAATCATCTTCTTTGATAACATCATCATGAAGAAGAGTAAACCTCTCTAGTGCCCCTAGTCGTGAGTGGTTAAATGCCATAATTGAAACGATTGGATTTATATCATTTACCTGTTGTGGATGAGAACCAGATGGTCTATAAAATGCCCACTCTAACCTCGCTTCAACATCGCTATGATTCATATATAATTCATCACCAAGCTCTTCGAAGTTACTCTCCTCTTTTAACTCCTCAATCTCCTCTTTGTAACTTAATTCATTCATAGAAATTTCCTATAAATCAAAATAAAAAACGTCACCGTATGTTTCAAAACGCTTCATATTCGCTTTTTCACTTATGAGAAAGAGTGTATTTATTGGTGGTGCTTGCTCTATTTTGAAAAAGCCATCACTTAAAACCATTAATGAAGAGTTCAATTCACTTACTGTTTGAATATAGTCTATAACTGGACTAAATAGAGTACCACCATTTCCTTTTTCAAATGCCACTTCAATTTTTGAATCTTGCGCATCATAACTTATGATTTTTTCAATATCAATTTTCTCATCAAATGGTATAACTGTAACTTTAAAATCCATACTAATTCTAAGAACAGAATCTATAATTCCTAAAAATTTAGAGAATACATCTTTAGATATACTCATAGACCTATCTAGTGCAATATATAAATTTAGCCTATTTTTTTCTTGTGTATAACCTGGCAAATAGATATTTTGATGAATAAAACGGCGATTTGGGCGTGAAAAATCACTCTGCTTATCAAAAAAGCTCTCTGTCATATATGTGTGTAGAAGTGTCTGTAAATCGACTTTAGGACGTATGACCTCATGTATCATCTCTAAAAATGAAGATGGAGTGTTACCATGTTTTTTTGCAGCTCCCATGGCTTGTACTATTATGGAATCTATATCTTCAATAGCTGCTTTTGTATCACCCTCATTCTCAATTAAATCCTGTTTTTGCTCATTTTTATTTTTCTCATCTGGAGTCTCATCTGCTTCTTGATTCTCTTGATATAGTGTATGATATACCTCTTCTACACTTTTATTACTAAATTTTTTAAGTAAGACCTCATCTTCTGGTCTTTTTCCTACTCGTTCAAAATCACTTAACAGAAGGTTTATTACAATGTCACTGCTTCTATTCCAAACTCTGTTATCACGCTCTTTCATTCTAAGTGCATGTTTTAGCAATATGTGCAAAAGTGTATGAGCGTAAATATATTTTAGTTCATCTTCAGCAATAGTATCTGCCATAGATATGTCTATAAATATAGTTATTCCATCTGTCTCAAACGCTTCATGACTATTTTTTCTATAAACCATAGAAAGAGATAACGCCAATACACTCAAAAATGGATGGTCAAACAGGAATTGAACTCTTATTTTTTCTAGTTTCTTTAGAAAACTAGATGATATATTCACCATACTTAACCAACCATTCATCAAAATCTTCAAATAAAGCTAATGTATCATCTTTAACAATAACATCTTTAATTAACATCACTCCAAACTCAGTAGGCAAAGTTTCACTAAAAATTAATAGATGCTTTTTATGTAAATTAGAGCCATCAAAGTATTCAACTAACGCAGATACCAACGCATACAAAAGAGCTGGGCTATTTTCAATATTTGGATATTCTCCTTGATATATAGCCTGCACATCAGGTAAATCTTCATAAACCTTTACATAAGATGTAAACTCTAAACCTGCACTATAACCAATTGTTCCATATATAATTGATGCAAGTTTACCTATTTTCTTTTCTGTTTTTAAAATATCTGAGAGCATGTGGTAGCTTCTAGGTGTTGCAAATGCTGGGTTTGCATCATCTTCAACTACAGATTCCGTTGAAAGTAAATCTGGACGAAATCCTAAAAAACCTATGACAAATGGATGTAATTTTTGTTTAATTGCAAAAAGTTTAAAATCTTCAAATCTAGCTTGAACATGCAAATGAACCATTCTATTTGCAAGTGGTGTAGGCATACGAAATACCACACCCCTATCACTTATTCTATTTCCTGCGCAAATTATTCTCCAACCATCAGGTAGTTCATATTCACCCATTTTACGGTTTAGTACTAGTTGGTAAATCGCTGCTTGAACTGATGGTGGAGCTGAGTTTAGTTCATCCAAAAACAAAATACCATTTGAGTTTTTATCTTTTGGAAAAAATACAGGAGGCATCCAAACTGTTTGATCTTCCTTAATTGAGGGAACACCACGCAGATCAACTGGATCCATTTGTGACAATCTTACATCAACAAGTTCGAGCGAATGTTTTTTTGCAACATCTGCAACAATATACGATTTTCCAATACCAGGGCTTCCATGAATAAAAAGTGGAGTATCAGTTTGAAGTAATGTATCTATATGGTTATAAAGTTCTGTTGTAGAGATAGCTGGTGTTCTCATGCGCTTAATTCACTTACCATACATCTAAAACAACTCATTTGATCACTACATGTTGCACATGCTGGAGCAATTTTTCCAATTTCATCATAAATAAATTTTTTCCATAGTTTGTCTTTTGGTTTTTTTGAGGCTAAAAGTGGAAAATTTTTTTTCATAAATTTACCCATTTCAGTTCTACTACCAAGACCTAAGTCTTCATATAGATGTCCCATCTTTAATGATTCATAAGCAATCCAAGGAGCTATAACATCATAAACATATCTATTTAATGAATATACTCGCAACAGCTCTCTTACCTCTATTTCCATAATTTTTAATTCGTTCATATTTCCATCTCCACCATTTTTCCCATAGTAATCTCGGCAATTTCAATTCCAAACGAGTAACATTTATCAAGCTCATATTCTGTGGGAATTAATTTAATTTTCATAGGTTCAACTGGAAGCCTGAACTTTAACCAGCGCATCCTATCGTGAAGCATTTCTGGTGCTTCTCCTGTCCAGCCGTATGAGCCAAAGCTAGCTCCAACTTTCCCACCACTCTCTAAATATGCCATGCAAGAGAGTAAATCCCATGCAGGTTTTACAGCGTCACCATTTATTGTAGGTGAGCCAATTACAATAGCATCAGATTCTTCAAGTAAATCAATCATATTTGATTCATCAAGTGAAGCTAAATCATACATACTAGCTACAATGCCATCAATACTATCAGCACCCTCAGTTATTTTTTCTGCCATTTTATGGGTATTGTCATAGCTTGACATATAAAAAACAGAGAGCATTTTGTGGCTAAATTCATGTTTTCTAAACTTAGCTTCACTACTCCATCTTGCATACTCTTGGATATAAAACTCTGGATTTGAGCGTAGTACTGGACCATGAAGTGGGGCTATAGTTGTTATTTCAAACCTTTCATATAAGCGTAATGCTTCTAGGACATACTGTTTAAATGGACGCATAATATGATCATAATAGTATTTAAAAGCATAAGAGAAATCACCAACCTCATCATCAAAAAGTCTCTCATCATAGTAGTGACTTCCAAATACATCTCCACTAAAAAGTATTTTATCTTCATGTAAAAATGAACTCATAGTATCTGGCCAATGTAGAAATGGAGTGCTTAGAAACTCTATTGTTTTATCGCCTAAAGAGATAATTTTTCCAGTATTTGCAACTTCAAAAGCAATATCTGTTTTAATTAATCCCTTTAACATCATAACAGCTCGTCCAGATATAATAAGTTTTGCTTTAGGTGCTTTTTTCATTAACTCCAATAATGCACCTGAATGATCAGGTTCAAGGTGGTGAAGTACAATATAGAGAATCTCATCATAATCACATAGTAGTTCTAAACGCTTAAAAAAGATCTCTGAAAACTCTTTTTTCACCGTATCCATTACACAAACGCCTTTACTCCCACGAACTAAATAACTATTGTATGAGCTACCATTTGCCGTTTTCATAATGATGTCAAAGGTACGAATCTTAGGGTCAAACGCACCTATAAAATGAACACTCTCTGAGACAGGAGTAATAGCACCAAGCATCAAACACTATACGAAATAATAATCTCGCCCTCCCCATAAATGCTACATTGGCACATTAAACGTAAATTTGTAGTATCACTACTTAACATCTCTAAAGCTTTTGTCTCTTTTGAATTTTTTGGACTTAAATACTCCATACCATCTTTAATAGTTGCTACACAAGTTGAACAATCACCAACCCTACAACCAAATTCCATAGATGCACCAACTCTTTGAGCAATTTGTCTAATTGTTTTTCCATGAGATACATTAACCTTTATATTGTCATCTTGAAGATATACTATAGCCATGAAAAATCCTTAATATATAAGTAGCATATGCATTTTTCATTCTAAGAGTAAAATAGTTTAAGAAAATCGTATAAATCACTAAGAAAAAAACGGCGATTATCACGCTCATCAAAATGACCTATCCAGCCACCATCACCTAAAGCAATCTCTTTGCATGGATGGACAAACTCTGTATATGGTAACTCTATTTTAAAAGCACCACAACTATTTATTGCATCTACAGTTGCATCAAATAAACAGTCAAGGGATTCAATGTCATCATCAAGATATAATTTTCCATTTTTTTGATAAAACCGAAATATATTTAATATCTTCTTCGCCTCTTCATGTTTTAATTTTTTCATTCAATTGCTCCAGCTACGCATACATAGTGAATATAGTTTTTAGTTGATAAAAATTTTTGTAACTTATAATCATAAAAAGCCCCTACTCCTGTAAAGCCAATTAAATTTTCTTGAGCTAAATAATAGAGTCTGTTAGCAAGTATTGAAGAATTTATCAGCTCGCTTTTACCAAACCTACTAGATGTCATTACTATTACCATAGTTGCATTTTTAATAAATTGTTGATCTACTAATAAGGAGCTAATCTCCTCTTTAAAGTCACCTACCTTTATAAGAGTATCATCTAAATAAACTCCTAACTCTTTATCAGAGCTTCTAAGTAAAATAGTAAAATTTGAAAAGTCTAAGTTCGCACTAGCAAGAGAGTCTACTAACATTGATGTATCTACATAATTTTTAGAAAACTTCCTTGCAGAACGTCTATTTAATATTGCATTTTCATCAATACTAATGTTGTTTTGTAAAATTATTTTATTAGTAGATGAGTTATTTTCAAAAATACTTTTTAAATTACTATTACTCTCGCAATAGTCTGTGGGAGATACTTGCATAATTTTTTTGTTTAATGTTTTTATATCTTTACCTCTTCTAAAACCAATTGAGAGTACTGCGCAACTAAACTCTTCATCTTTGAACCCCATAATTTCATCTAACTTATTTGAATCATAATTTGATAAAACTTCTACACTTTGTCCTAAAATTGTGGCTGCTTGATAAATAGAGTCAACTTGATGTCCAGCATCTAAGTAGCAGTACCGTAATGCTCTATCTTGATATTTCCATTTAGAACGAAATGCGACAATACTAACTACAAAAATGTAGCCATTTATACGCTTATCTAGTCCAACTGACTTCTCAATACCATCATCTTCTATCTCTTGAAGAAGTACAATTTCATTTTGACTTGCATCTACATGGTAAATACCGCTAAGTACTCCTTTAACTCCTCTTACTTGAACATAAAGCTCAATAGGATGGAGATTTCCAGCAGAGGGAGTATTTAGTTTTATATATGGTTTTGATGCTATTTGTAAATTTGAAGTTACAACTCTTGAAAGCTCTACAATTTTGAAGTTAGGATTCTCTTTATACTTATATCGAAATAAAAAATTTGGATAGTGTTTAAAAGTAGATGGTTGAGATTGCCAATCTATATAGCCACTCATATGGGCCACTCGCATTGGAGTTAACGCCGTATCCTCATATATTTTATGCATACCGCAATTGTGTATAGATATTTTGTTTTACTGCATAATTTATTGCAGATAAGCCATCTATATTCTCAATACTTTTATCAGCTCCTAAAAATAGTAAAGCATTAACACATCTTGTTTTAGAAGCAGAAACAGCGTACATTAAAGCAGTTTCACCATCTTCATTTATATCATTAATATCAGCGCCAGCTTTAACTAATCTGTAAATTAAGTTATCACTATCTTTATAACAAGCATTAAATAGTACACCATTAAAATCATTATTAACAGTATATAAATCAACTCCTGCCTCAATAAGTCTATTTACTATTATTTCATTACCCTCAAGTGCAGCTTGTAAAATTGGTGTATTCCCATTAAATGCCCTTGATTCAAGATTGTTTACATCAAATCCATGTTCAATTAACCAATTAATATATAAATTTGTCATTTTAAAATACTTTATACTGACATCCACTCTTCATGTGTATGTCCTGTTTTTTTCTCTAATAATAATTTTTCTATAGTATCAAAACATACATCGTAATTAACCTCATCTACCACTTCAAGGACAATCTCTTTGTGCATTATTAAACCCTCTCTATCTATTACATAAACAGATCTTGCTAAGCGATTTTTTAACTTTCCATCACTTATAAGTAGTCCATATTTTTTTGCAAAATTTAGATTTGTATCAACTACAAACTCTGCACTTACTATATTCTCTTTTTCTGCAAACTCTTTTACAATATCAATATCATCAGTAGTAACAATGATTGTAGTTAGCTTGTTATACTTTTTGACAATATCATCTATTTTTTTTGCTCCTAAAGAACAAACTTCTGTTTTTAATGATGGGATAGATACAATTAATTGAGTATTTGGAGCTATCATTCCTATCACGTTCTGAGTTCCATCAAGTTTAGTAATTCTTGCAGCTGGTGCTTCAGTTCCAACTCTTTGCTCTTTCCCCTCTAACTTTGTAGGAGTACCGTGTACAGTTATTTGCATAGTTACCTCTTTAATTTTAAATACAAATATGCATAAATTATTCTACTAGAAATATAAAAAGTGATTATTTTTTATCCAGCAATAACACTTAAATTTGATTATAATTTCGAACTGGAGTGTACATATATGTATGATAATATCAATATACCGGACAAAGATGAGTGTAGAGAATGTTCACTTACTTTTGCATATAATGAGATAAAATTGCTCTATGACATAGCTGTTATGCTTGCTAGTGATTCAGACATTTTAGAGACTATAGAGAAGTCCATGAGACTATTAAAGCGTAATTCATACCTTGATAGATGTACGCTATTTATGTTAAATGAGAGTATGGATACATTAGAGCTTTATGCTTCGATTGATCTAACTTCACAACAAAAAAGAATGGCAACCTACAAGCTAGGTGAAGGTGCTACAGGATTAGCTGCACAAAGTGCTGAACCTGTAGTTATTGAAAATATCCATAGCAATATAAACTATTTAAATAAAGTAGGTTCACTAAATGCAAAATCAATTTCATACGTTGCTGTTCCTATTTTACAAGGTGATGGAGTCATAGGTGTTATTTCTGCAAATATTGATGAAAAATCTATTCTAAATTTCGATGACATTGTTAGAATGCTAACAATAGTAGGTACAATATTTGGTGGTTCACTAGTTAGACAACAAAAATTTACAAAAGAAAAAGAGAACTTAAATGAACTAAAAACATACTATAAAGACCAAGCACTAAGTGACTATAAGTTTGAAAGTATTATTGGTAAAAGTACAAAAATGCGTCAAATTTTTAGCATGCTTGAATCTGTAGCGCCATCTGATGCAACTATTTTAGTAAGAGGTGAGACAGGAACTGGAAAAGAGTTAATAGCTACAGCTGTTCATAATCTCAGTAAACGAAAAAATGAACCATTTATAAAACTAAATTGTGCTGCAATTAGTGAAACATTACTTGAAAGTGAACTTTTCGGGCATGAAAAAGGTGCTTTTACAGATGCTAAAGAGATGCGCAAAGGTAGATTTGAGTTAGCAGATAAAGGGACACTCTTTTTAGATGAAATAGGTGACATTACTTCATCGCTGCAAGTAAAACTTTTACGAATTTTACAAGAACAAGAGTTTGAAAGAGTTGGTGGTACTAAAACAATTAAAACAGATGTTAGGTTAGTAGCTGCTACAAATAGAAACTTAGAACAGATGGTTAAAGATGGAGAGTTTAGAGAAGATCTGTTTTATAGACTAAATGTAATACCTGTAAACTTGCCACCTCTTAGAGAGAGATTTGAAGATGTCAAGCTCTTAATTGAACACAATTTAAAAATTTTTATGAAAGAGCATCATAAACAGATGAGTATATCTAAAGATGCTTTAGAGATATTATTAGACTACCCATGGCCTGGGAATATACGTGAGTTACAAAATACTATGGAAAGAATTGTACTTATATGTCCTCAAGGTGAAGTATTACCAGATATGCTAAATCATGTATTGCCATTTAATTACCAGAAATTGCATATGCAACCAGAGACTATTCCTGTTGTAAAACACCTACATGAACAACAATTTGATACTACCCATTCTGCTAATCCCATGCACACTAGAGTTAGCCTGCAAGATATGGAAAAAGAATCAATTGTTAAAGCATTAATGGATAATCATGGCATACAGACAAAAGCAGCAACACAACTTGGAATGACAGCCCGCCAAATTGGTTATAAAATTAGAAAGTATGATATTCAATTATAAAGAACCAACTCTAATTCTATATTTTTAACTAAAATTAATCAAGACTCACAAGCTCCGCCGATTTCACCAAAGTCTGTGCTAGCTTGCCCTGAAATGATTTTTTTCTTATCTGCAATTTTTTCACCATTATAGATGATGGTATAACTAATCTCTGAAACCCCGCGCACTGTGTTTATAGTCGAGCAGTATGTTTCAATGCTTCCTTGTACCCAACGTGTAGCAGTTGTAGCATCTACTGTAGAGTCAAATGTATAAATAATATGAATTTTATCGAACTTTTTAGGCATCTCTTCGGCCCTTGTAATATCTGCTTCAATTGATAAGTTTTCAACTTTTAGCCCTTGACTTTCAGGGATGGCAACCATGTCGGTTCCACTACAGCTAATTAATCCTATTGAAAAATACTCTATTGGTGAAATTCCACCTTTTGGATTCACAATAAATGTGTTTTTTTCTGTAGTTGCTTCAAATTCCATGCCTGTTGTATGTTTAATACTAACTTTCATTCTTATCCTTTTAACCAGTTTTTAAAATATTTTACCTGTTCTTCTGTTCTAATAGTTGCCGTACCACCATCTGATGTTCTAGCGTTCATAGAATTTTCTAGCTGTAACTTTTCAAGCACACTCTCTTCAATTCTCGCATCAATCTTTTGAAGTTCACTAAGTTCTATCTCACTTAAGTCTATGCCTAATGCTTCACTACGTGCAACTGCATGCCCTGTAATAAAGTGCGCTTCACGAAATGGTACACCAAGTCTATCAACTAAGTAATCAGCTAAATCAGTAGCACTCAAATGCCCTTTTTTACAAGCACTATTCATATTTTCACTCTTAATTGTCATTGTACGAAGAGTCTCTTTTAAAATAGTAAGAGAAATATGCGCTGTTTTTACACTGTCAAATACACCCTCTTTATCTTCTTGCGTATCTTTATTATAGGCAAGTGGAAGACCTTTCATAACAGTAAGAAGACTTACGAGATTTCCATTAACTCGTCCAGTTTTGCCACGAAGAAGTTCTGGAACATCAGGATTTTTCTTTTGAGGCATAATAGAGCTTCCAGTTGAGTAGGCATCGCTCAGTTTTACAAAACCAAACTCATAACTTGACCACAAAATAAGCTCTTCACTAAGACGAGAAATGTGCATCATCATAGTTGAAATATTAAATAAAATCTCTAGTGCAAAGTCACGATCACTTACTGTGTCTAAACAGTTCACACTTACGCTATCAAAACCTAATTTTTGCGCTGTAAGGTTTCTATCTATATTATGTGGAGTTCCAGCAAGTGCTGCACACCCTAGAGGTGAAACATTATTTCGCTCAACACTACTTTCAAATCGCTCAAAATCACGTTTAAACATTGAAGCATATGCAAGAAGGTGAAAACCAAAGTTAATTGGTTGAGCATGTTGCAAGTGTGTCATACCAGGAAGCATTGTAGTTGTATTCTTAGAGGCAATATCCACAATAACTTCTACTAAATCTTTTAACTGTACATTTAGTTCACGATTCTTACGAATCACAAAGCGACGAAAATCAACCGCTACTTGATCATTTCTACTTCTACCAGTATGAACCTTTTTACCAGCATCACCAATGATTTCAGTCAAACGCTTTTCAATCGCCATATGAATGTCTTCATCACTTTGAAGAAATTCAAACTTATCTGTCTCAATCTCCTCTTTAACCTGAGCAAGTCCTCGCTCAATATCTTTTAACTCAGAATCAGTCAAAATACCCTGAGCATTTAACATAAAAGCGTGAGCTAAAGAGCCATCAATATCTTCTTCATACAACTCTTTATCAAAAAAGATAGACGCGTTAAACTCATCAAGTAAACTAGAAGCCGCCTCTTCAAAACGACCAGACCACATTTTTTGCATCATTAGCCTTTATAAATAATATTTTTTCTTAAATTCATCATCAATATCAATCAATCCACGCTCTTGTAGACTACTTAATAGATCTTCCTCACAATTCACATCGCCTGGCCAACGTCTTTCAAAACCATCAAGTGAGTTCTTATTTGTACCATCGATTCCTACAAAACCATTCAAATAGATATCACGTCCAGCGTCGATGTTATTTACTACACGCCAAACAAGCATATATGGATTATCTAAATCATTTGAATTTTCATCTACTATTGCAACAAGTGAAAAATGTTGTTTTAACTCTTTAATATCATCAAAAACTTCACTTGCCATGCGCTCTTTCTCTATGGAAATTACTGTAATTGGATTTTGTGTATCTGTGTAATATTGGCGTAAATTTTTAATATCTTTTGCTTTAGTTTGCATTTTTTTTAGTAGTTCGCCATCACTTAATATTTCAAAATTAGATTCTACAATTTCACCAGTTACATCAATTCCAAGTTTTCCACCAATTAGGGCTTCATTACTTGAATGATCTAGTGCATCTGTGATTCCTTTAGTAATTAGAAGAGTTTTTTCACTAAATCTATTTAATATATACCTAATCAACTCATCATAATCTGTAAGTTTTGGCGCATTTTCATCTACAAATATGGCATGTTTAACAAAACTCATCTGCCCTACTCCCCAAAATGCGTGCATTATTTGAGTAGCATGACCTTTATAATGTGGTTTAATTTTAGCTAAGATTAAATTGTGAAATACACCATTTTCAGGCATATGATAATCTATTAAATCCGGCGCTGTAGTTTTAAGAAGTGGCAAGAAGATTCGCTCAGTCGCCCAGCCCATAAATTTGTCTTCAATTGGCGGCTTTCCTACAACTGTAGCTAGATATATTGGTTCTTTTTTATGAGTAATGGTTTCTACTTTCATTACAGGGTATGGCTCTTCTAGCGTGTAATAACCTGTATGATCTCCAAAAGGACCCTCTATCTTCATTCTACTAGTGTCTACAAAACCCTCAATCACTATATCTACATCTTCAGGAATATATAGATTATTTGTTAAAGATTTTACAGTTCTTGCTGGAGAATTTTTTATAAATCCATAAAGCAGTAGTTCATTTACACCATAAGGCAACGGTGCGGTTGCACACCAAGTGTAAAGTGGATCTCCACCAATTGCAATACTCACTGGCATTCTTTTACCAGCTTCTTTGTATTGGTCAAAAAAGTGACTTGAATCTTTATGAATCTGCCAGTGCATTCCTAGATGATTCTTATCATAGACCTGTAAACGGTACATTCCAAGATTAACCATTTCACCATTTAAAGAGGTTGTGTAGACTTGACCCATGGTAATAAAAGCACCACCATCTTCACTCCAAGTTTTTAAAATTGGAAGAGCTGTTAAGTCTACATCAGCTTGAACTATCTCTTGACAAGCACCACGTCCATTTAATTTTTTAGGAAAAACGTTTTTTAAGGCAAACAAATCTGTAAGCATTGAGAATTTTTGCATTAAAGTTTGTGGTGGTTTTAAATGTAATAGTTTTTCAATCTCATTTGCAACACCTTCAACATCTCTGCCAAAAAGCATCTGTGTTCGCTCGTAAGTGCCAAATAAGTTCATCAAAACTGGCATATCAAACTTTTTTTCACCCTTTACAGGATTTGTAAAAAGTAGCGCATATGAGGGCTCTTTTTTAACTTCAATGTAAGCAATGTGTGCCATTTCTAGGTCGACATCAACCTCTTGCTCAATGACTCTTAGTCTATTTTGAACTTTAAGTTGCTCAACAATTTTACTTAAAGGCAATTTTAGCAGCTCTTTCTAACAACTCTTTAGCACCACGATCTATCATGCGGTTTGCTAGCTCTTTACCTAAATCTTTATATCTCTCTTTTTTTGCAAATAGTGTATCTTTTAACTCTTCAGTACCATCTGGTAGTCCTACAACTGCTTTTGTCATAACATCACCATTTTCAAGAAGTTTAGCACTTACACCAATTGGCACAGTACAACCACCCTCTAAAACTTTTACAAAATCACGCTCAATTACACACTCAATCATACTTGCTTCATCATTTAATTTACTAACTAATTCAATAACTTTTTCATCATGAACAGTCTCTATTCCTAAAGCACCCTGCCCCATAGATGGAATCATGTCGTGCGTATCAATTTCATAAACATATTTAACGTCTGAGCGTAAGCCTAAACGATTAATTCCAGCAGCTGCTAAAATAATTGCATCATACTCACCATCTTTCATTTTACGAATACGAGTATCCACATTTCCACGAAGTTCTTTAATTTTTAAATCTGGACGAAGATTTATAAGTTGCATACGTCTACGCAAACTGGTAGTTCCTACAACAGCGCCACTTGGCAACTCTTCAATAGAGGCATATTTTTGGCTAAGCATAGCATCTCGTACATCTTGACGTTTAGTAATTGCACTAAGACGTAAGCCCTCTATTGAATCAGTTGGCATATCTTTTAGACTATGCACAGCAAGTTGAGCTTCACCTCTAATCATAGTATCTTCAATCTCTTTAGTAAAAAGTCCTTTACCGCCGATTAATGCCAAGGGAGTATCTAAAATTTTATCTCCCTTTGTAACAACAATTTTTAAATCAATTTCTACAGAAGCATCAAGCTCCATCAATCTATCTTTAATATGATGGGCCTGCCAAAGAGCTAGTTTTGAACCACGTGTTGCAATAGTTAACTTCACAAATTACCTTTAATCTACTGTTTTAATATCTTTATATCCATTACGTCCATTATCTTTATTACCATCAATAAAAATTGTTGGAGTACCACGAACCATTAAAGAAGTCGCAACATCTAAATCATGTTTATAATGAGTCAAAATAGTTTTACTCTCAATATCTTTAAGAGTAATTTTTGTTCCTACAGCTTTATTGAAAGCTTCTAAAATTTTCTTACTATCTTGTTCAGATGCTTCAACTGAAGTTTTATATGTTTTTTGAATAAAATCTTTTACTCCATTTGATTGAGCGACATTCATAGCTTTTACTAAAGTAACTGATGCTGGATGAATACTCTCAAGTGGTAAATGGTAGTAATATACAGCAAATGTTTTAGGGTACTTTTTAACATAATTTAAAGCTTCTGGAACTGATTTTTGACAATATGGACATAATGGATCACTAAAAATTGTAATTGTATGTTTAGCATTTTTATTACCATAAATTCTATGTGCATCATCATAATACTCAGTTTTCATTTTAGGAGTTACTTGATTTTTAATAGAACGTCCCGTTTTTAAATCTACTAAATCAGGAGCCATTAATCTACCCTTTACAAAATAGATATTTTTTTCATTAAAAGGAACTACTCCGTTTTGAGTATTTGCTTTACCCTTAAGCTCTACAATTAGACCATCCCAACCTTTTGCTTGTTTTATTGGTGTTTTTTGTATGACAGTAACTTTTAACTCTTTAACATTTGGATTTCTTCCAATTTGTTGTTCTAACATTTTTTGTAAATCAGCATCTGCACCTGCAAATAGTGCTACGCTACTTACTACTGTCGCGCTCAATAATTTCAACATCAATGACATCGTCATCTCCTTTATTTGTGCCTTTTGGCTTTGTTTTTATTTCAAATTTTGTTTCGTAATGGTTATTGTACCTAGTGTGTTGTTTGTTTTTTGTTATCTTTGCTAGTAATGTTGCTGAAAAACTAAACTGAAGGAGTAGACCGAGTATATCACTAAAAAATCCTGGAATTATCAAAAGTAATCCACCAACCACACTCATAATAGGAATAAGACGTAAATGGTCATTTTCAAGCCCATTATTTTTAATAGACTGCATAGCTTCCATCATTCGAATTGGCGTACGACTAATTAATGCACCGCCTAACATTGCGCTTGCTACAACCTCTACAAATGTCATCAGTCCACCAATTGATGAAGCAAATTGAGTAGAAACCATAATCTCTATAAAAAGATAAAGAAGTAAATACATCATTGGATTATTTCTAAAATATCTTCTAAGGCATTTTGTGATGAGAGTTCTATTTTAATAAGTCCCTCACGTTTTAAAATCTCAATTTTTCCATCTTTTAATCCCTTACCTATAATAACTGTATAACTAAAGCCTAAAAGTTCTGCATCTTTAATCTTAAATCCAAATCTCTCAGCTCTATCATCTACAATAGTCTCAATACCATTTTTTTGTAAAGCTTCATAAAGTTTCATCCCAAAATCACGCTGTTCTTCATCTTTAATATTAGAAATTAAAACATTCACACAATATGGAGTGGTTGCTGGTGTCCAAATACAGCCTTTATCATCATGATTTTGCTCAATTACAGCTGCAACTAATCTACTAATTCCTATACCATATGTTCCCATTTCCATAGGTGCAGATTTTCCATTCTCATCTAAAAATGTAGCACCTAAAGGTTTTGAGTAGGTAGTTCCTAATTGAAAAATATGTCCTACTTCAATTCCCTTTGTATGGTGAAGCTCTGAGCCACAATAAGTACAACTATCTCCATCTCCAACACTTACTAAATCTGAAAACTCCACATTTTCAAGAGTCTGTATATTAAACCCTGTGTAATGGTAATCTACTTCATTAGCACCACAGACTAAAGCTCTTTCATCTTTGAGCTCATTATCAAATATACATTTAACATTTTGATCCATTGGAGCAATGAAACCAGCAACAATACCAGCATCTTTAAGCTCATCTTCACCTACATCAACAATTTCTGTAGCACCAACAGAATTTGCAGCTTTTACCTCTTGAAGTTCATCAGTTCCTCTTAAAAAGAAGATAACTATCTCATCTGAATCTGCAAAAATAGCCCTTTTAACAACAGCTTTTAGAGTCACTTCCGGTGAGACATTTAAAAAACTACTAACATCTTTAATTGATGTTACATTTGGAGTATGAACTTTTGTAAATTCCTTACTCTCTTTAGTCTGTGTATCTTTTGCTTTTCGAACAGATGCTTCAATATTTGCGCCATACTCACAACTTGAACATACAACAATAGTATCTTCACCACTATCTGCTAGAACCATAAGCTCTCTACTACCACTCCCACCAATTGCGCCACTATCAGCTTCAACTACTCTAAAGTCTAATCCAAGTCTTCTTAGAATACGCTCATACGTCTCTTGCATCAACGCAAATTCACGCTTCATATCTTCAACACTAGCATGAAAGCTATATCCATCTTTCATAACAAACTCACGCCCACGCATAAGTCCAAAACGAGGACGAGCCTCATCACGAAATTTAAGACCTATTTGATAGAGATTAAGAGGTAACTGCTTATAACTAGTTATGCGGTTACGAACAATGTTTACCATCATCTCTTCATGTGTTGGACCTAAAAGAAAATCATTATTCTTTCTATCTTTAAAACGTAAAAGCTCTTTTCCAAACTTCTCTAAACGCCCACTCTCTTGCCATAAAGATGCAGGTGTAACAAATCCTAGTTTTACCTCTTGTGCACCACTTTTAGTAAGTTCTTCATTTACAATATCTGTAATCTTGTCTAGTACTATCTTACCAAGTGGTAAAAAGTTATATACACCAGCTGCGACTTGTGTAACAAAACCGCCACGACTCAAATATATATGACTAGAAAGGACAGCATCGCTTGGAGCTTCTTTTGTTGTAGAGATAAAACTTTTAGAAAATTTCATTTTAATTCCTTACTAAATTACAGACTTTTACTCATCTTTTATATGATCACATTTATACAAATCAGGAGCATTCTCTTCACCTAAAAGGTATTGCAAGGCTTGCAGTGTTGTATCTGCACTAGGCTTCGCAGCAGATTGTCTTAGGCGTGTTGATATCTTATGTAAAAACCTCTTCATACTTTGTGATGTTGCTTTTTGTAATGATTCTTCATATTCTAATGGCATGAAGCCTTTTTCGATTACTCTTTTTGACTCAACTTGCGCTGCATCTTCTGCCATTCTATAGAGCTGTTTTAATACTGGTTCTATCTCTAAACTTTTTAACCAGCCAAAAAACTCCATACTAAATCTATCAATTATCTCGTGTGCTAGTAGTGTCTCTTCTTGACGCATTGCTTTATTTTGATCAACAATTGTTTTTAGATCATCAACATGGTAAAGATTAATGTCATCACACAAGCACTCCTCTTCAATGTCACGAGGAACTGCCATATCAAACCAATAACGCTCATTTAAAGTTTTATCAATCATTTTAGATGTAATGATTGGTTCATCTGAACTTGTAGATGTAAAAAGAAGTTCATGTGTTTTTATATGCTCTTGCAAATTATTAAAATCAACAGCATTAGCACCAGTCCCACACTCTATAGACAGCGCTTTTGCACTCTCTAATGTTCTATTTGTAATACTTACTTGTACACCATTTGCAATTAAATGCTTTGCAGCAAGCTTACTCATCTCTCCCACACCAATAACAAGAGCCTTTTTACCAGATAAATTACCTAACTCATTTTTAGCCATAGCGATTGCAACGCTTGCAACAGAGACTTTATTTTTTGAAATTTCAGTGCAGTTTCTAACTTCTGCTGCACACTTAAACGAATAGTGCATTACACGTGAAAGCTCTTTAGAACAGTATCCCTTCTCATGTGCATGAGAAAATGCCTCTTTTAATTGACCTACTATCTGAGTTTCACCTACTACAATACTCTCCAAAGATGATGCTACACTAAAAAGATGATGAATAGCGCCTCTATCTTCAAAAATATTAGCAACACCCTCTAACTCTTCTATACTAATTCCAGAATGTTTACTTAAACACTCAAAAAGGTATTTTTGAGCCTCTACATGACTATTAATACTTAAAATAAGTGCCATTCTATTACAGGTATTTATTAAAATAGCTTCATTTATTGAACTTTGTGCCGTTAAGTCAGCTAAGGCAATATCGCGCTGTTCATCACTAAATGTAAGCTTCTCACGCATACTCAAAGTTGCATTTAAATGAGAAAAACTAACTAAAAAATAACCCATTACGCGCTACGTTCCATAAGACTTTGTGCAATTTGTGCTAATACTTCTTCATCTCTATTATTCATTAATTCATATGCTTCATCACTTAATTTTTTTGCAACTTCAATTGAACGCCTAATTGCGTTACTTGCTTTAAATTTAGACTTCATCCACTCTTTTTGTTCATCATCTACTTTAACTCCACACAAAGATACAAGTTTTTCACGCTCGGCATCTTCAAGCTCTTCATGTAAGTATATATAAGGCAAGGTTGTCTTTCCCTCTATAAAGTCATTCATAACAGGTTTTCCAACTCTCTTCTCATCTGCTGTAACATCTAAAATATCATCAATTATTTGAAACGCTAAACCTATATTTTTACCATATTGTGCATAAATCTCAATATCTTTTCCAGCAAGTATAGCAGAGCTTTTACAAGTTGCTTCTATTAATGATGCTGTTTTATTGTAAATCATCTGCGTATAAATCTCTTGATTTGAATTGAATTTTTCTGCCATATCTACGTCCATTAACTCACCTACTGAAAGTGCAGCAACTGAAGAAGAGACAATAGATGCAATTTCATAATTTTTTAAAAGTGCAAGTTCTGAAAAAGCTTTTGAATAGAGTATATCCCCTACCATAATTGAGACCTTACTCCCATCTGTTGCGTTAATTGAGGGTTCACCTCGTCTAATCATTGCATCATCAATTACATCATCATGAAGCAAGCTTGCAGCGTGGATCATCTCTATTATAGCTGAGAGTCTTAAAGCATCATTATCATTACCTGCAATTGCTTCTACAAGCATCGCACGTACACGCTTCCCACTAGGTAAGCGCTCATATAACTCACTTAAATGTTTATAATTTAGTTCATCTACCCATTGAACTATCTGTGATTGAACGCTATCTAACAATCATTCTTCCTTAATTAGCAACTTATTACTACTATCTTTTACTAAAATATCAAACTTAGCTTTTCTATTTTCAAAATCAAACTCTTTAAAAACTAATAACAAAAATGGAGCATTATCTGTATACCCAATTTTTCTAGCAATTTTTAGACGGATAGTGTCTTTTCTGTAACTCTCATACAGTATATATTGATGAGGATGCCCATCATAATTTAAAAGCAAAATCAGCCCATTATTATGAAACAGTGTCCATCTAAAGAACAACCTCTTTTTTATCTCTGTATCATCTATACTTAAACTATATAATTGATCTTTTTTAAGTTCTACTTTAGTTGAAAAGTTCCAAAATTCCGTATCTATCGCAAAAGTATATATACTTAGTAATAGATACAGAACTATCTTATTCATGTTGAGTTAAAATATTTCCCATTGCAACTATATATTGATTTTTAACACGTTTTTCCAAATCAGTAGCTCTTTCAAAACGCATTGACTTCATGCGATCTTCATAATCAGTAATGCCTGCATCTTCAAGCATCATCTCCAACATAGCCATCTCTTCCATGATTTTTTCTAACTCATTCTCCGCTAATCCAGTACTTCCATGAAACATTACGTCCATAAACTTACTCTTTGGTGAGCCTGTGAAGATATCATCTTCATCTTCAAAAAGGTTATACATAATTGGTGCTCTTTTCTAAAAATTTATGCGATTATACCATTTTTAGAGAACTTTTAACATATTCAAAGCACTTTATTATTAATGTCTATTTATATTAAAATTTTCTTTTATTAACTGTTCAGAACTTATTATCAAATAGGCCGAACCATCTAAATATCTATCTTTTGAAAAAATTGGTTTAGTACTACTTAACTTTACAGTTAAAACATGTCCTAATTCACTACTTTTATTTTCATTTTCTTTCAATAAGTCTGTCAATACCTTATTAGTTTCTATTTTTGTATTATCTCTAAACGCCACAAACTCATCTAAAGTTACTTTACTTCCATTCGCTTTATAAAACCAATAAATAATATTATTATGTGTTGTAGTTGTAGGTTCTTCGTAAGTTGCTATTAAATCACTTACAATACTCTTTAAATCATCATTGTTAATATTGTCGAATGGTTTATACATCAATATAACTCTATCATTTTCACTATCTGCTACAACATAGGTATTATTATCTCTAAATTTATACGTTTTAACTACATTTGCTTTTTGAGGATTTTTCTTTGCAATATCTTTTTGTTCTTTATTTAACTTTTTACCTAATATATAACCATCAATTCCTACATTTACCTTCTCAAGACTATCATATGTGATTGTCTGCGCTAAAAGTTGACCTATTGTAAAAAAAACTGCAAAGAAAATCTTTAACATATATTTGTATCCTTAAATTAAAAAAGAGGGGAAAACCCTCTTTTAATTATTGTTTACCGTATCTAGCTCGGTTTTCTTCTTCTATCTCTTTTAGTTTTACTGGATTTCCACCAGTTTTAAACCATTCATGTTCTGGTTGATTTAAAAGATCACTTATCATTTTTTTATATTTATCACCCATTTTATGCTCTTTCGCAACTGTCATAACTTTTGGTAAAAACTTGTTATAGAAATGACGTGAGACTTCATACATACCGTGCCAATGCGTATAATCAGGTGCATTCATTGCAGCTCCCATTCTAGCACGTCTTCCCTCATGATGCCAAATTTCAAACCAAATGTAACCTAAATCATGCATATCAGAACCAAAACCAGATGCTTTCCAAATTTTATCTGCTTTCATCTGTTTAACAATTTTTAAACCAGGTTTAGCAAACTTATCATTATATGTTACAACTAAGTCATCATACTGTTTATAGAAATTATCTGTCCACGAAGTTGAGTGACAGCTTTTACAAACATTTTTCATACCCTGACGACGATCTTGCCAAGAAATAACTTTAGCAACTTTTTTCTTTTTCATAACCTTTTTAAGTTTATCGTCTGAACGCTCGTATGCTTTGTATGTCTGCATAGAACCAACTTTTGGAGCTTTTTCTCCTACAACATCGTATACAGAACCATCTTCAAAAACTACACGATTAAGTTTTACTGAAACTGGTGGTCTAAGTGTCCAAGACAATCTATCACCTACGTTATGTGTTCCTTTTACAATTGAACCATTAGACTTTTCATATGCACCCATGTGACAAGTCGTACATGTTGGAGCTGCGGTGTAGTCTTTTCCAAGAGTCCATTTACCCTCTTTATAGATATTCATTCCACCTGGTACGTCACCTTTTGGAGCTGCATAATATGCTATACCATGCTTAGATTCTTCATATATCTCTTTTTGAGGATGATCAGGACCTAAATGACATTTACCACAATTTTCTGGTTGACGTGAACGGCTTGCACTAAAATCATGACGTGAGTGACACGCATTACAGCTACCTTTTGTCCCATCAGGATTAATACGTCCAATACCAGTATTTGGCCATGTTTTATAATCCATAACAGGAGCACCTGCTTCATTATAAATTAAACCACCTTTTTTATCTTTTTGTGTTGCTACAACTGAACCATGACATTGCCAACATCCACTTACAGCATCAGCTTTAGATTCAGGAAGCGATGCAATTACTTCAGCTAACATATTATCCAATGAAGCCATAATCTGGCCAGCTGTTGCATGGTGAGAATTTGTCATCTCTTTTACTTCACGCTCATGACATCCCTTACAATCATTTGGAGAAAGAATAGTTTTAATGAACGCTCCCTCATGATTGTAACCCATAGGATCTTTTTTCTCTGCTGCGTGACAAGTAAAACAACCTACATCTGCTGATTCATGAGCAGAATGTTCCCACTGTTTTGTAAGAGAACGATTCTCTTTCATGTGACAAGTCACACATTTTTCATTCTTATTCTTAATCCCCTCGCTTCGTACTTTAGATGAACCTTTTGTTGTTGCATAAAGCGTACTAGTTAATACTAATGCTAAAATTACAATAAACAATCTTTTCAAACTCATAATTCCCCTCCTTTAAATTTATTGACCTAATATTCACTTCTTTGAACTACTCTTTTACTCTATCCCACAAAGGAAAAACTTTACTCAACAACCATAATGTTACTACTGGAGCAACTAGCATAATAATTGTTACTGCTATCCCCTCCTTTTCAAAGAGTTGAGGATGAAATGAAGCGAATCCCCTTTCACTTTTTGCCATTATTTGACCACCAATAACAACATTCCACCTCATAAATAATACTTGCACCAAAATCATTGCAGAGACAAAAGAGCCTAAAACAAGTAGCACTTTACGACTAACTTTTGCAAGTGACAAGTAACCTAGAATAAAAAATGGGACAATAGAAAGTACAAAAATTTGCATTATCCAAAATGAAAAATACATTGGACCATTGAGTGTTGCACTAACATGATGCCATCCTGAAGTTGCACCATAAGCATGAACACCTAATTCAAGAAGCTCAAATACAAAGTCAAATATAAAAAATGCCCATAATAACTTTACTAATGTAATGATAGTTTCTGTTTTAATCTCAGAAATTTTACCTGTAATTTTTTTTATAATAATATAAAATAAAATTATTCCCGCAATCCCTGAAACTGAAGCAGAAAGTAAAAATATGATAGGCATAAGTGGAGTAAACCACCACTCTACAGCCTTAACTCCACCAAAAATAAAACCAACATAACCATGAAGTAAAGATGCTAAAGGGATTCCGACAGCACCTAAGAAAAGTGATATTTTATGATCTATTTCTAAACCTTTTTTACTTTCATCATTTGTGCCAAGTGTTAAAACACCATATAACACTCTTTTAAAACCGGTTGTAGTTTTCTTCAACTCAATAAAGTCTGACCTATAAATATATAAAATCTCAAAAATGAGTAGCATTGTATATGCCATATAAATATAACCAAAACCTGCCATCATGGATGGTCCTGAAAAGTTTGGAGTAAAAAGCATCCAAATTGCACGTTCGGGATGACCCAAATGATTTAGTAAAGGAGCTGTTACAAATATCAACCATGAAAGAGCAAAAATAAGTGCAAACTTTGCAATTGGTTCTAATGCTTTTACATGAAATACATGTGCTAGAGCAGATACAATAAATGCACCAGCGACTACACCTGTAATGTATGGATATATAACAATCATCAGTGTCCAATGAGCATGAATATCATTTGGAAAAACATAATTTAAAATAGAAGCTTCCATTATACAACCTCCTGAGATGCACCAATGTAATAGAGTGTTGGTTCATTACCAAGTTCTTTTTTAAGTACAGTTAAAATCTCTTTAGAAGCCATAATTTTAGAGACTTCACTTTGCGGATCATTTAAATCACCAAATTTTCTAGCACCAGTAGGACAGGCATTTACACAAGCTGGTAGTTTTCCTTTTCTAACACGATGATAGCACCAAGTACACTTATCAGCTGTTTTTGTTCGTTCATTAATAAAACGAACACCATAAGGACATGCCTGAACACAGTAACCACAAGCCACACAATGATTCTTATCAATTAATACAAAACTATCTGGTGAGGTAAATGTAGCACCAACTGGACAAACTTGCACACATGATGGTTCTTCACACATATTGCATAACTTTGGAACAAAGAAAGCATCTTTAACTTCTTCTTTTATATCATCTCTTGGTATTGAATAACCATTTTCTCCGCCATCTGGTGAATCTACATAAACAGTATCATATATATCTATTACATATCTCTCAACCCATGTTCTATATTGTCCATCTGGTACATTATTTTCTTTTCTATCAGCCACACAACAACTACCACAACCAATACAGCCGGTTACATCAACAATAAAAGCATAATTTTTATTTTTATTTTCTTCAAGAGTAATCGTTTCATTATCTCCTAGAACTTCTGCAAAAAGTGAAGACTGCATTGGAATCATAAGAAATAAAGACCCACCAATAGAACCACTCACAACTTTTTCTATAAATCCTCTACGATCTCTATCTACCATCTTTTGCTCTATAGCCTTAAACTTAGGAGTAGACTCAAAATCAATAATATTTGACACAAAACTTCTTAATAGACTCATTCTTGAACCTTTTCTTTTAAAGTTCTTAACTTTTTTATATACTTCATACTCTCAAGTGGTGCATGAACTGTATGGCATATATTGCAATCATGAGTTAATTTTACATCTTGATCTTCTAAATGCTTAGGGTATTCAATCATTGGAAATTTTTCAGATCGGCCTAAAACCTTTTGATGACAAGTAAGACATAATTTACTCTGAGCATCGCCTATTTTTACAGGCATATCAGCAATTTTTTTATTTCCATCAACATGTTCTGTTACTGGAGCATGACAAATTTCACATGAAAGTCTATGGTGAACGCCAACTCTTTTCATGTCATAAACCTCTTCATGACAACTCCCACATGAGTTATTAGTACCATAAACTAAAGAACGATTTGCCTCTTCATGAACAGCATTACCTCTATAGTTTCCATACATTCCCCAACTATCTGGAAGAAAATATTCTCTACCCATAATCACTAAAACAATAATTGCTATAAAAATAAGAATCAATCTTTTTGTAAAACTAAACGGTGAATTCATATAGTAAGTACCTTACATTTTAAATTAAATTTAAAACTTTCTGTTGTAATTGTACTATATGTAGACTTTAAAAAATATAAATAAAATATGAGATTTAATTAAATTACACTATAAATATAATATTATAAAATTTTATATGGTGAAATAGTTTGGAGTCTATTATCTAAAATTGCATTTCCTATTGTAAAATTATATAAGACTTGAAATTTTTTTGATTTAAACCCCATCATCTGATGAATAATATCATCTAAAAAGCACCCTATTCCTGTTGCGCTATAATTATTTGCCGTAGAATCTAAATATAGTTGCTGACCAATCTGACCACACTCATAATATAGATATTTATAGTACCAAGCACCTTTATCTTTTAATAGTGACTCAAACTCACACAACATTGAGATAGAAAAAGTTCCATCACTTGCTATATCTTGGTTACAACTAGATGCTTTTGCAAAATATTTAAAATCACCACACTTAAGACGGTAAAGCAATATCTTTTTACTATTTGCAATAGGTTGCCACTCAAAACCATCATCACAATCTGTGCGAATATCTTCTAAATGTTTTGCATTTCTTATAACAATGTAGATGCCAGCTTCAATATCCTCTACACCATGAATAAAAATTAAAAGCGACACATGAGACTCACCATCCATCCCCTCAAAACCATAAGAAACACCACTTATAATCTCAAAAAATAGCTCTTTAGTCATTGTACGTCTATTTGAATCCATCTGTTGAGCACTTCTTCTTTTTAAGACAACCTCAGCACTATTTTTAGTTGAGATTTTTTTAATTGTATTTTCTATTTTATTACTATTATCTATAGCTGGTTTTTTACAATCTCTGTACATACTCTCAACAATTGGCCAATCATGATGAGCGGAGCTTAACCTATTTGCAATAGAATCCATTACACCTATATTTTCAAAAAGTTTTTCATCAATTATAATCTCTTGTGAAAATTTTGTCTTAGAGACAAAAAAGAGTAATTCAGAGTGTTCTTCCTCTTTATCATGAAATCTCTCTTTAACATCAAAACCTAACATGGAATCTAAGCGCTCATCACTAATGGAGTGTATCATTTGTGTATGCCAACCGAGCATACGTGCTGAAATTTGTAGCGCTCTATATGCATGACCAGCATCAAGCTGACAATATCTAAAAGCACGCTCACCATACTTCCAAATCTCTCGCCATGCAATAGAACTAATAACCACAAAAAATCCATTATTTAGAGATATTTCATCACTATAACTCTTTAGTAGTTCAAGCTTATGTTCTTTAGGAGCATAATGTACTACTGAAGTAGAATTAAAAACAGAATCTATTCTAGGCAAAATTGCATATGCCTCACTAGGTTGCAAATTTCCACTAGATGCGTTACATCTAAGCGCCCATGAATTTCCGCCAAAACTTTTAATTGCAGCAAGCCCTAGGGAGTAACGAAAAAATTGTGAAATAGATTCAATATTAATCTCAGATACTAAAGAGCTATCTAAAAAAAGGTCGTTGTAAGAGGGTGTCTTTTCATCATCTAAAAAAGGTAAGTCAATCTCTTTTGCTCCACTATAAGAGCGAAATGGGTCTGGTTGTGTATTCCAATCCATATAACCTAAAGATGCCGCATAACGAGCTGGGCTATGTTTACTCTGTTCATGATAAGTTAAAACTCTGTCTAAATTAGTCATTATTTATATCTACCTTTACAAAAAGAAGTCTAATAAAGACAGTACCATAATTAGTTGATATTTTTTATAATCTTTCTATATTCAGTTTCCATAACAATATCTTGTGTTGAATCAACTCTATCAATAAATACAGTACCATTTAAATGATCAAATTCATGTTGAAATACGCGTGCTAAGAAACCATCAAATACTCTGCTTATTTGCTCTTTATTACGATTATAATAAAGCACTTCTATCCTTAAATGGCGTGGCACTAAAGCTCTAATCCCTGGTAGACTCAAACACCCCTCCCAATCTTTTTCTTTCTCTGTTGAGTAAAATATAATTTTAGGATTAATTATAGCAACTGGCTCCATCTTTGGTGCATTTGGATAACGTTCATTTGGTTCTGATGACATAATAAAGATAGATTTAGAGTGATAAACTTGAGGTGCAGCAATGCCCATACCTTTTTCTACTTTACATGTATAAATCAAATCATCAATAAAATTTTGTGTTACGGATGAATCTATATCTTCTACTTCTATAGAATTTTTTCTTATTACATCAGCACCTAATTGAGCAATCTCTAATCTGTTAGCCATAATTATTTTAAAAATTCAGCAATTTTTTCAGTGGGACGACCAATTATTGCCTGTCCATCTTTAATAATAATTGGTCTTTCTATAAGTTTTGGATTCTCTGCCATCGCTAATATTAAGGCATCATCACTATTTTCTTCTTTTAGGTTCATCTCTTTATAAAGTATCTCTTTTTGACGCATTAATTCTCTTGGAGTTATTCCAAGCATTTTCAAAATAGTCTTTATCTGATTTACATCAGGGTTTGTATCTAAATATTTTATAATCTCTGTTTCACAATTGTACTCTTCTAGTATCTGCATTGCTGTACGAGACTTTGAACATCTTGGATTATGCCATATTGTTACTCTATTCATCTTTCTATCCTAATTAATTTTTGAAATTTTACACTAAAGTTTAGCTAATGTTTAACTCAGTTGATTTAACTCTAAAAATGATGCTATAAAGCAAAGGAACATAAATCAAATTAAGAACTGTTGCCCATGCTATTCCAAAACCTAAAGACACAGCCATTGGTTGTAATATCAATGACTGTCCAGAAGCAAAGAAAATCAAAGTTGATAATCCAAGAACAGTTGTAATTGATGTTAGAAGAATTGGACGAAGACGCAGTTTTGCCTGTTCTGCTAAATCTTCAATATTTTTAGACTTTTTTATAAAAGATGCCATTAGTAAACCATCATTTACAACAACACCCGCAAGCCCTACTACACCAATCAAACCTGGCATTGTCATATTTAGTCCCATAAGTAAATGACCAAAAAGCACTCCAAAGATAGATAGTGGAATTGTGCTTAACACAATTAATGAAAGTTTTATAGAATCAAACATCCACACTAACGTTATGAAAATTAAAAATATTGCAATTAATGCAGACTGCATAACTTCCATTTTTAGTTTGTTATTCTCTTTTTCTTCACCCTTAACCTCAACATTAAAACCATCATCACGTAAGGCTTGCAAAGTTGGTTCTATCTTTAGCATTAACTCTGCTGAAGTTACAATCTCTTTTTTCAGAGAAGCAAAAACTGAGCGCATTCTAATACCATTATATTTTACAATATTTGAAAATGGGTGAACTATTATAAAATCACAAATATCGCTAAGTTTTACTTTTTGGTTCGTTGATGGAATATCAACTTCGAATCTCTTAAATGATTGAATACTATCTTTTGATCCATCTTGAACAACTATTCTAAGTAAACCAGCATCTCCAAACATTTTTCCATACTCACCCTTTAGGTAAAAAGCGCGCATCGCTGAACTTAAAATTGCCTCATTAAAACCTAACTGTTGCCCATAACTATTAATCCGAAGCTTTATCTCTTTTTCTCCATCATTTGCATCAGTTGCAACATTTTCAACTCCATCAATTGAACTAAGTGCATAACTAAGACGCACTAATGCACCCTTAAGCGATAAATCATCTTTGCCACTAAGTCCAATTTCAACATCATTAGCCACAACACCAGCACCTGGAACAATAGTTTTCAACTCATCAAAAACTAATTTATCACCATCTTTTTTATCATGAAATGGGCTAATCCACTCTTTTATTTGATCTGCTGTTTGTCTTGCTGTAGAGTGTCGTTTCATTCTTGTTCTATCATATTCAGGAGATAACCAAGGATTTACATATTTTTCAAAAACATTTTGTGGGACTTGCTCATATAAATCTATGAAAATATGAAAATAGTATTCACCAATTTCTACTCTATTCTTTGCATCAAGCCTAAAACCGATTATAGATGTTACCGATTCAACTTCTTCTTTGTTAATATTTTTAAGTATTTTTTTCTCTAATTCTGTAACAATTTTTTCAGTATCTTCAAGCGCATTATTAATATTAACTTTCCCATTTACATATATTTGAGTTGTATCAAAGTCAGGGAACAGTTGAAACCGTGTAGTTGACATTAAAATAGCACTACCCACAATAATTCCTATAGTAATCACAACTAGAGATAAAACTTTTCTATTTAATAAAAACAGCAAAAGCTTTTTATAACGTGAAAACATTTTTTTCCATAAATCATGCGTATAGTGGCTCTCTGTCTTTGGACGAAGAAAATCTTTTGCATGAAGTGGTAAGAAATAAAATGCTTCCAATAAAGAGCTAATAAGTAAAACTGAAATCATAACAGGCAAAACCTCTAAAAACTTACCCATCTCTCCACTTAACAAAAGCAGTGGTAAAAATGCAAAAACAGTTGTTAGTGTTGCTGTAAGTACCGCAGGAAACATCTCCATGCTACCAATAATAACAGCTTGACGTCTATCTTTTCCCATCTCTAAATGTCTATATATATTTTCAGCAACCACAATAGCTTCATCAACTAACATTCCTAAAGCTATTAATGCACCAAGAAGTGAAAGCATATTTAGGCTCATTCCCAGCATCTCTGTAACAATTAGACCTGTCATAAAACTAATAGGTATACCCATACCAACAATACTAGCGATACCAACATTAACAGTTAAAAGTAAAGCTATAAAAACTAAAAAAAGTCCAAAAAATATATTTGATATAACTGTATTTAGACGGTTTTTAATCCAGATAGAGGTATCAGTATAAATCTCAAAATCATAACCATCATTCATTTGAGCAAACTCTTTTAACACTTTTCTAATCTCTCTTACTAGTGCTATTGAGTTACCATCTTTACTTTTTTTAAGATCAACTGAAATATTTTTCTTTCCGTTATAGTGTGAGATTTCACTACTCTCTTCAAGCTCAAAAGAGATATCTGCAATATCTTTGATGAAAAGTTGAGTTGAACCAATTGTAAGTCTAATATTTTCAACACTTTGAACATCTTTCTCACCATTAATTGTGCTTATAAAAAGATGCTCACCTTTTTGTTTTATAAGCCCAATTGGAAAAATTGCACTAATTGAAGAGAGTGACCTTACAACTGCGTCATAATCTAACCCATAAGCATCAATTCGTTGCTGATTTAACCTAATAACTAACTGCTCATCAGCATCGCCACGAATAACAACTTCACTAAGCTCATGAAACTCACTAAGTCTACTTTTAAGTTTCTCAGCAACTTTTAAAAGCTCTATTCTATTATGCTCACCAGCAATCGCAATAAGAGCTAAAGGATAGTTCTGTTTGGCAATTTGAACAATCGGTTCATTCATGTCAGATGGTAAGTCACGTTTTATATTACTAATAATGTCTTTTACTTCACTTAGTAAAAGAGGATGCTCAACACCATCTTTAATGTCAGCTACAATTTTAAAAGAGCCATTTCTAACAAGAGTTCTAATTTCTGTTAGCTCACTAAAATTCTTTAAATCATCTTCGACACTATTTACAACCATCTTATCTAGCACATCAGCAGAAGATCCACTGTAACCACCAGTAATAATTATTTTATCCATCTGCATTGGAGGAAATATCTCTTTTGGAACCTGAATGTATGAGAATACAGATAAAACAAATAGAAATAACAAAAATAGATGATTTAAGACAGGCTTATCAATAGCAAATTGTATAAATTTTTTCATAGTGCGGAAATTATATCTAAGAATATAAAAATATTCATTAGACTTCTTACAAAAAGCTTTATATATCTAATATGATACAATTCAGAAGCTATTCACTAGGATACATTGCTTGCCAATAACATCAATATTTTATTTATTCACTCTAATTTTTATAGCATGGCTACCTTACAAGTTAGAACAAAAATCATCTTCAAGATTTTTTGAATTTTTACCACCAATCGTAATTGTCTACTTTCTAGCAATGCTAGTTGGAAACATTGACATATTTACAAGTGAGATTAAACCTCTACAGTCAACACTACGAAATTTTCTTTTACCATTAATGATTTTTTTACTACTACTAAAGGCTGATATGCACCTTATCTTAGAGCTCAAAAGAAGATTGCTCATAGCCTTTTTTAGCGCAACACTTTCAATAATGGCTAGTTTCATAATAGTTTTTTACATAACACAAAGCTGGTTTGATGCAAATGCAAGTGGAACTTTTGCAGCACTTGCTGGCAGTTGGATGGGAGGAACCGTTAATATGCTCTCAGTTGCTTCTGCACTTGAAGTAAATGATACAAGTTTGGGCTACACACTTCTCATAGATTCTATTGATTACGCTATTTGGGTTATGTTCTTACTCTCAATTGTAAAAGCTAGCAATATTTTTAATAGATTCACAAAAAGTGAAAGTTCGTTAGAACTTATAAACATTGAGCCAATTAAAAATTATAATTTTTCAATACCAAAAATTCTACTAGTATTTTCAATTGGCGCCTTTCTCTCTTACTACTCACGAGAGTTTTCAACTATTTTTAACACTGAACTTTTAGGAAGTAGCGCATGGACTATACTCATCATAACTACCATAACTTTGATACTCGCTCAGACCCCTCTTAAAAAAGTAGAAGGCGTACAACAAAGCGGAATGGCACTTTTAAGCTTTTTAGTAGCACTCATTGGTTCACAAGCTTCCATAGTACATTTCAACTCTTTACCTCTGTACATTTTAGCTGGATTAATGATTTTAGTAGTTCACGCAATTTTAATGGTAATTGCTGCAAAAATATTTAAACTAGACCTATTTAGTAGTGCAGTTGCTAGTCTTTCACACATTGGAGGCATCGCCTCAGCTCCAATTTTAGCAGCTTCATACTCACAACACTTAATTCCTATTGGAGTTATAATGGCAACACTTGGTTATATAATTGGTACTTTTGGTGGTTTGATTATTGGTAAAATTTTGATTATGATTTCTACTTGACTTATAATTTTTGTATAAACACTAAATTAAATGAACAAAATGCACTTTTATCTATATTTTTTTAAAATAAACGAACACTTTATTAAAATAACGCGTAAAAAATTATTAAACAAACATCTCTTTTTTAATAATTTTAACTACATTTATAATAATCAATAAAATATATGGCGATTTTCAATAATTATTAAATGAAACGCACATTTATTATGTACTATTATCATCAAATAAGATATGAAGTTATGTATAATGTTCATTGAATAAATAGTTATCCTAAGGAAAGTTTATGAACCCAAATCATATATTTATTTTTTGTGACAATCACGATGAAGTAGCAAATGAATTGATAGAGTTTGGATTCCTAGAAGGTAGTAATAGAATACATCCAAATCAAGGTACCGAAAATAGAAAATTTTATTTTAATGATTTTTATATTGAAATATTGTGGGTACATAATATTAATGAAGTGACAAATAAACTCACAAGCTCTACACAATTATATGAAAGATCGAAATATAAAATAAATGGCATTTCACCATTTGGCTTATGTGTAAACTATTCAACGCAAGACGATGAACTGTTTCAAAATAGATTAGATTATAAACCAACTTATTTACCACAAAATATGACAATTGAAGTTTTAACAAATGAAGATTCAATAACACTCCCTTGGACATTTAGATGGAAAGCTGATTTATCCAATAATAAAATTAATGAACCAATCAATTTTCCAAAGCAAAAATTATTTAAAGTCATTTTTGGTATTAAAGAAAATGAAGTAAAAAATGACTATTTACAACTTTTTAAAAGTGATATAATATTTTTTGAAAATTCAACATATGAGTTTTTAAAATTAGAGTTTGACAATGTTCTAGATAAACAGATTAAAATATTTAGGAGTGTACCATTAAGTATTGAATTTTAAAAAAGGTATAACAAAACTTTGGAGATAAATAGTTGACCCTGTGGGCGCAACTATTTCTCAAATCAACCGTTATACACACAACATTAAGGACATCCAAAAGTAAAATTAGAAAATGTAGTGCCTTGGGGAAGGAATCTCAAAGAATACCAAAATATGTTCTTGCTATCAAAAGAAGATTTACAATCTAAAATATTGGGATGTGGGACTTAATGAAAAAAATGGGTGCGTAAAAACCCTTTGAAAGTTCGATAGAATAGTGGCTAAAAAGGGTTTATTTACAATGAGTTGTAAAAAAGTGTTAAAAGTTGTCAAAAATGTAATTCAAAAAGC
>Ga0316209_1000337_pt1 | contig 89184 bp, 68 predicted proteins | sample 6monopyrite_MG_FD_204945 | JGI IMG/M metagenome (GOLD analysis project Ga0316209, IMG submission 204945) | Microbial mat bacterial communities from mineral coupon in-situ incubated in ocean water Damariscotta River, Maine, United States -... | ecosystem: Environmental > Aquatic > Marine >... | reverse complement strand
CACCACGACAGCGTGTCTCGCGACACGCCGCTCTCCGCCGCAAGCTCCCGATACGTCAGCCCGCGCCGCTCACGATCGGCCAAGAGCGTGCGCATCTCCTCTCGTCGATTGCTTCTCGCCATCCACACATCATCGGGCCGCTCGGCCCGACGAGCCAGGTGGGGTTGGTGCAACGCTTACGAAGTCCGAGCTCAACTCCAAGCCGAAGCGCGCGTAATTCGGGCCCCAGCTCTTCCTGCGGACGCGCACGACCATCACGTTCTCGTCGCCGCGCCGCTCGAGGTCGTACGTGACGCTCTCGAAGTAGCCGAGGCCGTAGACCTCGTCGATGCCCTCTTGCAACGCGCGCAGATCGGTCTGTTCGCCCACACGCAAGTCGAGCCGCTCGAGGATCACATCGTCGCCGAGCTTGCTGTCGTTGAGCACGACGACACGATCGATGCGTACGTGTTCGTTCAGCACGCGACGGATCGCGTTCACGCGCGCGTCGTACTCATCCTCCGGAATCGCGAGTTCCTTCAGCCTCCAGGTCAGCGCACGTGCCCCGGCCTCGCCCGGCGGCACCATCCGGGTCGACGAACCGAAGTCCGCCGATCCGTAGCCCTCGAGGTTCGGTTGGATCAGAATGTCGTCGTACGAGAGTTCACCCAGTTCCTCGCGCGCGTTGCGCGTCACGACCATCAGGAGCAAGTGCGCGAGGAGCGTGAAGGGCGTGTTGATCGCGTCGGCGGGGACGTCCTCTTCTTCGGTCAAGTCGACGACGATGAGGATGTCGACTCCCATGCGGCGCGCGACGCTGATCGGCGTCTGCGCCGACATGCCGCCGTCGACGAGCAGCCGTCCGTCGATCTCCACGGGCTCGAAGACGCCGGGCACGCTCATGCTGGCGCGCATCGCTTGCGCGAGATCGCCGCTGTCGAGCACGACGGGATCGCCCGTGATCGCATCCGTCGCAACGGCGCGGTACGGAATGGGCAGAGAGTCGAAGTCCTCGACGAGCTCCGCGCCCGCGGCGAAGCGCTTCAGCAGCAGCCCGAGGTTCTGCCCTTGGAGCAGTCCGCGCGCGTAGGAGAAGCCGTCCTTGCGCAGCCCGAGCTGGAGCCCGACGAGGAAATCGCGGTCGTCCTGCTTGCGCCGAAAGGACGAGTTCGAGCGCGGCGGCTTGTCCTTGAAGGCCTCGCTCCAGGCGACTCCCGCGATGGCGTCCTGGATCTGATCGGGCGAGAGACCGGCCGCGTAGAGGCCGCCGATGATCGAGCCCATGCTGGTGCCGGCGATCGCATCGACGGGCACGTGTAGTCCTTCCAGCACGCGGAGCACGCCGATGTGAGCTGCACCGCGAGCGCCTCCTCCCGAGAGCACCAGTCCGACGCGCGGCCGGCGCACAGGCGCCTCGTCGCCGGCCAGTGGGTCCGAGTCCTGCGCGTGCAAGGGAACGGCGGCCGCAAGGGACAGGAGGAGGGTGGCGAGTCTCATGCTGAAGTCCGGGTCGGGCGAGTGTGCGTTCCATGAACGGGAGGAGGAACCACTCATCGATGAGAGCTGCGCGATTCCGCTTTGGGGTTGCCTACACTCCTGTCGACGGCTTCCAATCGCGGACCCAGCCGTCCCGTCCGCACCCCGCGCACCCACCGAGACCATGACGCTCCTGATCCTGATCCTCCTCTACGTCCTTCTCGCCTGGCTGCTCTATGTCGGCCGGCCGCTCCTGTCGTGGACGCTTCCGCCGACACTCGGCTTCCTGATCTGGCTCTGGTGCGGGATCGACTCACCGGTCTGGTTCACGCTGCTGCTGCTCGGATTCGCTGCGGCTGTCGTGCTGTTCGCCGTGCCCGGCGTGCGCCGCAGCATGATCACCAAGCGCGCGATGCCGCTGCTCGCGCCGCTCTTCCCGACGATGAGCGACACCGAGCGTGAAGCGCTCGAAGCCGGAAGCGTCTGGTGGGATGCCGAGTTGTTCTCCGGCGCACCGCGCTGGAAGAAGCTGCTCGACGTCCCCGAGTCACGCGTCTCCGATCGCGAACAGGCCTTCCTCGAAGGACCTTGCGAAGAGCTCTGCCGGATGCTCGACGACTGGCAGATCCTCCAAGACCAAGACCTCCCCGCCGAGATCTGGGAATACATGGGCGAACAGGGCTTCTTCGGGATCATCATTCCGACCGAGTACGGCGGCCTGGGCTTCTCGGCCATCGCCAACTCCGCCGTCGTCACGAAGCTGTCCAGCCGCTCCTGCACCGCGGCGGTGACCGTGATGGTGCCCAACTCGCTCGGCCCCGCCGAGCTGCTGTTGCACTACGGCACGAAAGAACAGAAAGACCACTACTTGCCGCGCCTCGCTCGCGGTCAAGAACTGCCCTGCTTCGCGCTGACCGAACCTTTCGCTGGTAGCGACGCGGGTTCGATGCGCTCCGGCGGCGTCGTGACGCGCGGCATGTACAAGGGCGAAGAAGTCCTCGGCATGCGACTCAACTGGGAGAAGCGTTACATCACGCTGAATGCCGTCGCGACCGTGATCGGTCTTGCGTTCAAGCTGCGCGACCCCGACGGCTTGCTCGGTGGTCCCGCGGAGATCGGCATCACCTGCGCGCTGATCCCCGCCGACACGCCCGGTGTCGAGGCGGTCGAACGCCATGACCCGCTCGGCGTCCCGTTCGTGAATGGAACGACGCGCGGCAAAGATGTCTTCGTGCCGCTCGACTTCATCATCGGGGGCCGTGAACTCGCCGGCCAGGGCTGGCGCATGTTGATGGACTGCCTCGCGGCAGGCCGCGGCATTTCGTTGCCCGCGCTGTCCGTCGGCGCGGCGGAACTCACGACCCGCACGGTCGGTGCTTACGCCAGCGTGCGCGAACAGTTCAACATGCCGATCGGCGGATTCGAGGGCATCCAAGAGCGTCTAGCGCCGATTGCGGGCTTGACGTACGCGATGGATGCGACGCGTCGCTTGACCGCGACGGCGATCGACGCGGGCCAGAAACCCGCCGTGATCACGGCGATTTCGAAGGCTTACCTGACGGAAGGCATGCGCGAAGTCGTCAACCACGGCATGGACATCGTCGGCGGAGCCGGCATCGTCCGCGGGCCGCACAACATCCTCGCCGCAGTTTACCAAGCGGCGCCGATCGGCATCACCGTCGAAGGTGCGAACATCCTGACGCGTTCGATGATCATCTTCGGGCAAGGCGCGATCCGCTGCCACCCCTACGCCCTCGAAGAGATGCAATCCGTCGCCGCCGGCGACCTGAACCGCTTCGACGCCGCTCTGTTCGGACACGGCGGCAGCGTCATCACGAACTGGGTGCGCGCCGCGTGGCTCGGCTTCACCGACTGTCGTCTCGCACGTCGTCCGCGCTCCGGACACGCGTCGCAGTACTTCACGCACTTCGAGCGCATGAGCGCCACCTTCGCGGTCTGCGCGGAAGCGGCGATGATGACGCTCGGCGGCGATCTGAAGCGCCGCGAGTCGTTAACCGGCCGACTGTCCGACGCGCTCGCGTGGCTCTACATGGGCACCGCGTCGATGAAGCGCTTCTACGACGAAGGCCAAGCCGAACGCGACGAACCGTTCATCGACTGGGCGGCGCAGAAGTCGCTCTACGAGATCGAACAAGCGCTGCTCGGCATGCTCGACAACCTGCCGAACCGCTGGGTCGCGCGCATCGTGCGCCTGAAGCTGTTCATGCCCTGGTCGCGCTACAAGCTCCCGAACGACCGCCTCTCGCGCAGAGTCGCGCAGGCGATCCAGGACGGCGGCGCGGCTCGCTTGCACCTGACGCCCGACATCTTCGTGCCGCACGGAGAAGACCACGGCCTCGCGCTGCTGGAACACGCCCTCGCGGCGGTCGTCGCCTCGCGCGGCGCGGAGCGCAAGATCAAGGACGCCATGCGCGCCGGCCGGCTCGACCGCGGCACGATCGCCTCGTCCGTCGACAAGGCGCTCGAGGCCGGCGTGATCTCCGCCGAGGAACGCAAGGTGCTGCTCGAAGCCCGCACTCAGCGCGATCTCGCCGTCCAAGTCGACGCTTTCGACCGCGGACACCCGCCCGTCTCGACCAGCACGGCCACCCCCGCGAGCCCACCGGACGACGATCAATCGTCATACACCTTCGGCGAGCCGGGCCCTGGACCGCTGCTCTAGCGCGCGAACATCGGAATACCGTGACGCGTCCGTTTGTCCCGACGACGCCTCACCTCCTCTTGTACGACATGCGGACAGCGCTTCTCATCCTCACCGCCGCGCTCGCGCTCACGGCCTGCGGCTCGAACTCCTCCAAGGCCGACTACGACGTTCCGTGCATCTGCGGAACCGACGAGGCTCAGATCGACGGCTGCGCCCATCCGGCGTGCATGGCAGACGAGCACAACCCGGACAACCCGGACTGCGTCTGCGGCACCATGACGTTCGAGGAGGAGAAGTAGTGATGGAGTCCCTCCTTCGACCGCTGACCATTCTCGCCGCGCTCTGCCTGTGCACCGCGGCCCACGCCGACTCCGTGCGCCTCAAGGACGGAACGCGAATCTCCGGCAAGGCCACCAAGTAAGACGCGACCTCCGAAGTACTCTCGTGGAAGGATGACAGCGGCAAGAACCACGAGCTCAAGCTGACCGACCTCGACGAGCGCTCGGCCTACAGCGTGCTGAAGGCCGAGGTGCCGAAGGACAACGGTTCGGGTCAACTGCAGCTCGCCAACTATGCCCGCGACATCGAACTGTTCAAGCACGCGGTACGCCACTACGGCTACGCCGAGAAGGCCGACCCCTCGCTGAAGTCCGAGGTCGACAAGGAACTGGCCGTCTTGAGATCACGCGCCGCGAAGTGGAGCATGGCTCGGGCCCGCGAAGCTTCCGCGAAGGGTGACAAGAAAAAGGCCCTCGACTGGCTCGAGAGGGTCATCCTGAAGCTCCCCGATGAGCCCGAGGCTGCGGAAGCCCAGCGCTTGGTCGACAACTACTATGCGAGCGTCAAGGCCGAGAGCACCAAGGAGGTCGACAACCACGAGGACGAACTCCTCAAGCAGGAACTCGCGCACGGTAAGAAGGCCTACGACTCGATGCTCGAGCGCAACAAGAAGGCGCTGCAGTCCAAAGGCGGCAGCAGCGCCGTCAAGGGCTGGGAAGCTGCGATCAAGGACGGCGAGAAAGCCATCGGCGAGATCGACAAGTTCGAGAAAAAGTACCCGGGCAAGCACACGGAGCTGCTGGCCGGCTACCGCAAGACGATCAACGACCAGATCATCGAGATCTACATGAACCTCGCCAGTCAGTACGCGACGCGCTCGAGCTACAACAAGGCGCTCACCGAGACGAACAAGGCTCTGGCCATCGACTCGAGCAATGCGGAAGCCCTGAGCATGCGCGCGCGCATCCAGGACGCCGCGAGCCGCGGTCTGCACTGGCTCTAGCCCGAACGATTCATGAACACGCACTCCAGACTGCGCGGCCGGCCGGCATCGCCGGCCTCTCTCGTGCCCGCAGCGACTCGGATTCCGGATCAGAACTGGAAGTAGAGGAAGGGCGAGTAAGAGCTGACGAAGATCTGTGCGATCGCCACGACGAAGGCGGCGGAGGCGACGATCTGCGGCAGGCTCCAACGCGACTCAGCGAGCTGTTGTGAGTTCGGCAGCAACCAGACGATCGCCGCACCGAGGATGCAACCCCCGACCTGGCGCGACGAGAGGACCAGCGCCGCGGCATCCGCGTCACCGCCGAAGCCGGCCATGGCGCTGAGGAACTCGCCGGCCTGTCCGACACTGACGGCGCGGAACAACACCCAGCCGCCCAGCACGATGACGAAGGTCAGCGCGATCTGCAGCTGCTTGGGAAGCGCGGGGTAGAGCGAGCGCTTGCCCACGATCCGCTCGATCGCGAGGAATGCGCCCTGGTATGCGCCCCACAAGATGAACGTCATCGCCGCGCCGTGCCACAGGCCTCCGAGCAGCATGGTCAGCATCAAGTTGATGTACGTTCGCACCTTGCCGCGACGGTTGCCGCCCAGCGGAACGTAGAGGTAGTCGCGCAGCCAGGTCGAGAGCGAGATGTGCCAGCGGCGCCAGAACTCGGTAATGCTCTGCGACTTGTAGGGCGAGTCGAAGTTGATCGGGAAGCCGAAGCCGAACAGCGCGCCGAGCCCGATCGCCATGTCGGAGTAACCCGAGAAGTCGAAGTAGATCTGCATGGCGTAGGCGAACGAGCCCAGCCACGCCTGATAGGTCGTCGGCCCGTCGATCGCGAACGCACCGTCCGCAATCGTCGCGAACGAATCGGCCAGCAGGATCTTCTTGGCGAAGCCAATCTGGAACAGGAACGCGCCCCGCGAGATCTTCTCCCAGGTGTGCGTGCGGAACACGAGTTCCGCCGCGAGCGTTTGGTACCGCACGATCGGGCCGGCGACGAGCTGCGGGAAGAGCGAGATGTAGCACGCGAAGTCGACGAATCGGCGCACCGCCGGGGCTTGCCGGCGATAGACATCGATCGAGTAGCTGAGCGACTGGAAGGTGTAGAACGAAATTCCGACCGGCAGCACGATGTCGGTCCACCCGACCGCCGTGAAGCCCGCTGCGCCGAGCATCACGTTCAGCGTGTCGATGCCGAAGTTCCAGTACTTGAAGTACCCGAGCAGGCTGAGATTCGCGCAGATCGAAAACAGCATCGCGCGCTTGCGCTTGCGGTCGAACACGACCTGTTCGTCGGCCGCGACGCCGACATCGATCTGTTCGTTGAACCGACCGATGCGCCTGCCGCAGATGAAGTCGATCACCGTGCTGACGAGCATCAGCAGGACGAAGTCGACGCGCCACCAGCCGTAGAAGACGTAACTGACCAGCGTCAGGAACAGCGACCGGAAGCGGAACGGCAACAGGTAATACCCGAGCAGTACCGCCGGCAAGAACCAGAAGAGAAAGACCTGACTCGTGAAGATCATCTGGAGTCAGAATCCTCAGCGCCGCCAGATCCGCGGGCGTTCGAGCTCGAAGGTCGCCGGCGAGTTGTAGGGGCGGAGGCGGATGTACCGGATCGATTCGCCCTCCGACATCTCGAGGGGAATCAAGATGGGATGCGTCTTGTTCGAGCGGCGAATCAGCACGGTCTGCGTGCGACTCGATTCGGGCAGGGGATCGGGATCCCAGACGACTTGGGTCCCCCACTCGACGGCGAGCAGTCCGAGCGGCTTGCCCTTGTTCGGCACGTTGAAGCTGAACTTGAAGACCGCGCCGGCGTCGCCGGGGATCGGCTCGGTCAGCATCCAAGTGATCGTCGACCGAGGTCCGCTGCACGACGCCTTCAGCAACTCGTCGTTCTCCTCGAGGATCGTCACGCGCTGAAGCGCACGTTCACGCGTCTCGAAGGGCGTCGCCGTGTAGGGTGCGCCGTCGATCACGGCGAGGATCGACTCGAGCGGCTCGCGGAAGTAGCGGCCCTCGCGCGTCGGGAAATCCTCGGGAAACTCCCAGATCAGGACCTTCGGAACAGGACGCGCACCGGTGAGGATCCCGCTGAAGAAATCCACGGCGCGATATCCGGCGGCGTAGCCGGAAGCCGAGCGGTCCTCGACTTGGAGCCCGAAGTGCCCGACGTACTGCGAGGCGCTGAAGAACGGCCCTTGCGAGAAGCTCGTCCCGATCACGACGACCGGTTGCGGTTCTCTCGATCCGCGCCGAATCTTCGGAGACTCGGGGTTCGGCACCGCGGCGACGCGCGAGTACTGGTTGGTGAACTTGCCTGACAGCCAGCTCCCCGGCTGGAAGCCGAGAAGTCGCTGCTGATACCCGATGAAGTCCTCGGGCGGGAAGGTCCTGAACACGACCTTCATCGGCTTGCCGGGGACTTCACCGCCCGGTAGCTGTTGCTTCACGTAGTCGGCAATCGCGCCGGCAGCTCGGTGGCAACCCTCTGCGGTCCAGTGATTGTCGTTCGTGAAGAACATCAGCTCGCCTTCGGGCTTCAGCACGGGACGCAGGTCGGGGACGTGCAACCCTTCCGCGAGCATCGCCTCGCGCAGGTCTTCGAAGAGCGGTACGAACGGCTCCGGCAGGTCGTCGGGCAGCTGTTCGGGATACAGCGTGCGCTTGCGCGGGATCAGCTCGAAGACCACCAGGCAGCCTCGTGCTTCGAGCCATCGCGTGAGTTTCCCCAGCGCGGCGACCGACTTCTCGCACTCGAGGCGCTTCATCCCGCCGGGTTCGGAGAGCCGATCCGCCGGGAACAGCCAGTTGTCCTTGCCCACCAACACGCCGAGCTCGGTCTTGCCGGTGGCGAGATACAGAGCCTCGTTGTAACGCGGCTTGATCAGCTCATCGAGCTGCGAGCCGGCGACCAGACGGTTCTCGACGCGCTTGGCCGTCACGCCCGAACGGAAGTCTTTCGCGGTTCCCTTGCCCCACATGCCCTTCGCCGGCCAGTTGCCGTGCGCGACGTCGTAGGAGGGCGCTCCGAACACGACCACGAGCAGGGTGGCTACGGAGATCAGCGAGCCGAAGGTCTTCATGGGGGGGGCAACTGCAGGGAAGCCGGGACCGCGTTGCGGCACCGATATCAATACAACTTACTCCGTGCTCGAGGGTCCGGCACCCCTCAATCGACCCCTGAGACGCCATTCGGACGCTTGAGTCGCGCGGTCGAGGCACCGTCGAGCCGATCTACCCGTCAGGTCGCGGCTTCGCCGGCCCGGCCTTCGAGGGTGGCTTTTAGTACGAGCACCGGCACGGGGGGCTCGCAATCAACTCCGACGGCGGCTCCTGGTACTGGTTCGCCGCCTACGACCCGATCACGCAGTGCTTGGTGCACTTCCGCAGCATCGGGTGCGCGCAGCGGGGCTGCGCCGCTACTTCGCCTTGCCCTTGCCCAAGTACTTGCCTGCATCGGCGAGCACATCAGCACCGAAGTACTGTTCCAGCTTTTCGCGCATCGAGTCGAGCGGGATCTCGTAACCCAGCATGCGTTGCCAAGTGCCGTCGCCGTTGTCGACGCGATCGTGCTGGTCGCGGAAGCGGTGCAGGTCGCGCAAGAAGACAGGCAGCTGATCGCCGTGTTCATTGATCAAGAAGTGCGCGGCGCCCCAGGCCGTCAACGCGGCTTGCGCGTTGAAGCTGCTGCGGTGCCAGTTCGTCAGACGCTCGAGATCGAGGGGTTTGATGTCCTTGCCCTGGCGGTGGTAGAGCGCCTTGACGTTCGACGGCCACGCCGCGTGCTCGACCTCATAGATGAACTCGTTGCGGTAAGGGAAGCAGTAAACGCCCTTCTCGAGCGCGATCTCGACGTTCCACGCGACGCCTTGTTGCAGCCACCACGGCTGGCGACCGAAGCGTCGCAGGAACAACAGCTCGGTCAGTCGGTGCACGAGTTCGTTCTCGGGGCGCCACTCCTCGAGGTTCGGCGCGGACTCGAGGTAAGCGCCGACGAGCGGCTCCTCGAGCACGAAACCCACCAGGCTCTTCGCGCCCTGCGCCCAGCCCGAGAGGTAACCGTGCTGCTTGGCGAGCTCGTCGAGCAGCTTGCCCTGGTCCTTCACATCGCTGAGCACGAAGAGCACTGCGGTCTCGTGATCGAGCGGCGTCGCCCCCCCGCCCCAACCGGCGGATTCCCCGGAGCGGCCTTCGGTCTCGATCGGCGCCGGCAGAATCTTGTCGAAGAACGCCGACGTCTTCTTCACGAGCGCTCGCGCCTTGGTCAGCTTCTTCGAACCTCTCGCTGTGACGAGCAGCACGCGCCCGGACTCGTCGAGTTCCATCGCGTATCCGTTCTCTTCGCACCACGCCGCCCACGCTTGCGCAGCCTTCCTCGGCGCGCCGCCGAGTTCGTCCGGCAACTCGTCGATCACGTAGGGCCGACCGTCCCAGCGCACCGTCGAATCCCGGCATACCGTGCCGGGATTCGCGGTGTTCAGCGGACCCTGCATGAACTTGCCCTTCTCCTTAGGCCCGCCGCCCGGTGCTTCGCCGCCCTCGCCTTCGCGTTCTTCGAGCCAGCGCACCAAGATCGCCTGCAAGCGCGTGAGGTCCGTCCCTAACTCGCGTTCGAGGACTTGCGGTGAGGGCTGACCTTCACCGATCGCGGTCCAGATCGCCGGTAGCTGTTCCGGACGCCCTTCGATCAAGTACGCCGCGAGCGCGTGCGAGACGAGCAGCTCGGGCGTCGTCATGCGGTTGACGTCCTTGCCGAGCAGGAACTGCAGCTTGGGAGCCTGTTCGGCCTGCAGCAGCAACAGCGCTTCGAGCAGCCAGTCCGTCTTCCCGCCGGCCATGCGATTGCGCAGCGCTTCATCGTCTTCGACGCGGCCGTACTCGGACGGCCTCGCGAACCAGTGCAGCCGCGTGTTGACCAGCTGCTTGGAGAAGTACAGGCCGAAGCCTTCGTGCGCCCAGCCTTGCGCCGTTGTGATGCCGAAGGCGTCCGCGAACAACCAACCGACACCTTCGCGCACGAGCATGTCGCGTCGATCCGCTTCGCTCGGCCCCCACTGCGCCAAGTCATCAGCGCCTTGAATGCCCGAGCCGAGCAGCGGCCGCATGAACTTGCGGTAGTCGGCGTCGAGATCCGGAACGCCGTCGATGTACGCGTCCTTGTGTACCGGCTGCAGCACGTAGATCGTGCAGTTCTCGCCGTAGCGCGCGTCCCTGCCGAACACACCGACCAGGTGGCGGCGCATCGCCGCAAGCAAGATGCCGGAGCGCTGTAGCTCGTCCGCCGGAACCGTTCCGAGGACGCGGCCGTCCGGCGTCTCGTAGACCGCGGTGTAGGGCAAGCCGATCGTCTGCTCGCGCGCGTTCACGCTGCTCGCGGTCGACGTCACGGGTCTCGCGAAAGCGTCGGCGACACTGGCGTCCAGCTCGGCACGTCGTTCGTCGGAGCGCAACACTTCGAGCAACACCCACGCCTCACCCCGCCGACCCTCACCGAGCAAGTAACGCGTGTCCGCGTCGTCTTCGTCCAGCTTCAGGAGGTCTTCGAACACCGATCGGCGCTCGACGGAAGGAAGCTCCGCCGCCTCTGCAGCCTCCAGCAACTGCGAGCGCAAGCGATCGACGATCCGGCCGCGCTGCTTCGCGAACTCCGGCATCGCTTCCTCGTTGTGATCGCGCGGTCGGCGCGACTTGGTCGGGTACGACCAACCGCCGCCCTTGCGCCGCTTGTGGCCGAGTTCCTTGCGCGCCGCTTCATCGTCCGGCGCGAGCACCAGGATCGAGCTCAGCGTGTCGTAACGCAGCCCGTAGAGCTTCTCGTCCTTGCACCAGGCCACCAGTTCGTGCAGTTCCGTCACCGCTTCAGCGCTCGCGAGGGCACGCGCCTTCTCGAAGTCTTCACCCGACCCGGCCCAGAGTGCCGCCTGCAGGCACAGCATTGCGAGTAGTGCGCCGACCCAACTTCGTTGTCTCATGCTTCTCTCCTCACCCCGGCCAGGGGACCGGCCTGATCGAATTCGGCCAGGTACCGAACCCGGCCGGACCCTGCTAACGCGAAGAGTCCGGCCGGTTTCGTTTTCGTTCGGACGCGTCGCTCAGGCGACGCCCGAGGCGAGTCTACGCAGCACGTAGCGGAGGATTCCGCCATGCTTGAAGTACTGCACCTCGTTCGGCGTGTCGATGCGCGAGATCGCGTCGAACTCCTTGGTGCTGCCGGCGGCGTTGGTGGCTCGCACGAGCACCGTGTTGCCGACCGAGAAGTCCGTCTCGATAGTCTCTTCCATGCCGACGAACTCATAGGTCTCGGTGCCCTTGAGGCCGAGCTCGTCCGCGCTGAGGCCTTCTTCGAACTGCAGCGGCAGGATGCCCATGCCGATCAAGTTCGAGCGGTGGATGCGCTCGTAGCTCTCCGCGATGACGACCTTGACGCCGAGCAAGCACGGGCCTTTGGCAGCCCAGTCGCGCGACGAACCGGTGCCGTATTCCTTGCCGGCGAGGACGACGAGCGGGGTGCCCTCTTCCTTGTAGCGCATGGCCGCGTCGAACACGGTCATCTCTTCACCGGACGGCTGGAAGCGCGTCCAACCGCCTTCGGTGCCGGGCGCGAGCTGGTTGCGCAGACGCACGTTGGCGAAGGTGCCGCGCATCATCACTTCGTGGTTACCGCGGCGAGCGCCGTAGGAGTTGAAGTCCGCCGGCGCGACGCCTTGAGCCTTCAAGTACTGACCGGCGGGGCTGTCTTCGGGGAAGACGGCCGCGGGCGAGATGTGGTCGGTCGTGACCGAGTCGCCGAGCTTCAACAGCACGCGCGCTCCAACCACGTCTGCGATCGCCGGCGCTTCCGCGGGCATGTTCTCGAAGTACGGGGGGTGCTTGACGTAAGTCGACTTCGCGTCCCACTCGAAGGTGCTGCCTTCGGGCACGTTCAAGCCGCGCCACGAGTCGGAGCCGTGGAAGACGTTGCCGTAGCTCTGCTTGAACATCTCGGCTTGCACGCACGCCGAGACCGCAGCGTCGATCTCCGCGCCTGTCGGCCAGATGTCCTTCAAGAAGACCGGCTGACCGTCGGACCCCGTACCGAGAGAGTCCTTGGCGATGTCGATGTGCATGTTGCCGGCGAGCGCGTAGGCGACGACCAGCGGCGGCGAGGCCAGGAAATTCGAGCGCACGTTCTGGTGCACGCGACCTTCGAAGTTGCGGTTGCCGCTGAGCACGCTCGAGACGACGAGTTCGCCGTCCTTGATCGCCTTGTCGATCTCCGGCGCGAGCGGGCCCGAGTTGCCGATGCACGTCGTGCAGCCGAAGCCGACGACGTAGAAGCCGAGTGCTTCGAGCGGCGCGAGCAAGCCCGCGGCTTGCAAGTAATCGGGCACGACGCGCGAGCCGGGCGCCAAGCTGGTCTTGACCCACGGCTTGCTGGTGAGGCCGCGCTCCGCCGCCTTCTTCGCGACGAGGCCGGCGGCGACGAGCACCGACGGGTTCGAGGTGTTCGTGCACGAGGTGATCGCAGCGATCACGACCGAGCCGTCCTCCAGCTTGTAGTCCTGACCGTCGACCGCGACGGGGCTCTTCGACTCGAGGCCGGCGGCGCCGGCGATGTCCTTCACGAAGCCCGGGAAGGCCGCGGCGACAGCGTCGAGGTCGATGCGATCTTGCGGACGCTTCGGACCGGCGAGCGCCGGCTTGATCGTCGACATGTCGAGCTCGAGCAAGTCGGAGTAGTCCGCTTCGCGCGAGTCGGCCGTGTGGAACAGGCCTTGCTCCTTGGCGTACGCTTCGACGAGCGCGATGCGTTCTTCGTCGCGACCGGAGAGGCGCAGGTAACCGAGCACCACATCGTCGATCGGGAAGATGCCGCAGGTCGCGCCGTACTCGGGCGCCATGTTGGCAATCGTCGCGCGGTCGGCGAGCGGCATCTCAGCGAGACCCGGTCCGCAGAACTCGACGAACTTGCCGACGACGCCGTGCTTGCGCAGCACTTCGACGACGCGCAGCACCAAGTCGGTCGCGGTCGTGCCTTCCGGCAGCTTGCCGACCAGGCGCATACCGACGACTTGCGGGATCAGCATCGAGACCGGCTGGCCGAGCATGGCCGCTTCCGCTTCGATGCCGCCGACGCCCCAACCGAGCACGCCGAGACCGTTGATCATCGTCGTGTGCGAGTCAGTGCCGACCAGCGTGTCGGGGTACGCGAGCGTTCCCGAGCCGTCTTTCGCCGGCATGTCCATGATCACGCGCGCGAGATACTCGAGGTTGACCTGGTGCACGATTCCGGTATCCGGCGGCACGACGCGGAAGTTCTCGAAGGCGGTCTGCCCCCAGCGCAGGAAGCCGTAGCGTTCTTCGTTGCGCTGAAACTCGAGGGCTTCATTCTCGTCCTCTGCGCCCTTGAAGCCGAACTTGTCGACGACGACCGAGTGGTCGATGACCAGCTCGGCGGGCTGCAGCGGATTGATCATCGTCGGATCACCGCCCATGCGCTTCATCGCGTCGCGCATCGCCGCGAGGTCGACCACGGCGGGAACGCCGGTGAAGTCCTGCATCAGCACGCGCGCCGGCGTGAAGGCGATCTCTTTCGAAGGCGTCGCCTTCGGATCCCAACCGACGAGGGCCTCGATGTCCTTGGCCTCGACCACCACGCCGTCTTCGTTGCGCAGCAGGTTCTCGAGCAGGATGCGGAGCGCATAGGGCAGACGGGCGATGTCGTGCCCCTTCTGCTCGAGCGCGGAGAGACGGTAAATCGTGTAGTCCTCGCCGGCGACGCCTAGCGTGCCGCGGCTCTCGAATGTGTCGGTCATGGAGGGTCCTCGCTGGATTTCAGGGCGAGCAGTCTAACGCCGGTCCCGCCCTCCGTCGCTCACCAGGAGCCGCATCTATCGCGATCGCCGGCGACTTTCAGCGGCCGACCGGGCAGGAGAGCAGCCGGCCCCACTCGTTCCGGACCCCCTCGGGCCCCACGCTCAACAGGTGCGCCGGGCAGGCGTAGAATTCGCGGCCGAGCTGCGTCGCCACGGCCGCCTCGCCGAGCAGCACGCAGCCTTCGAGCAGGCCCTGGCCGATCGTGTGCAGCGCGTTCGAGCCGCCGCGGATCAGCGAGTCCACCGCGAGCAGCTCGCCGTCGACCATGCTCGAGATCGCGTTGCTCGGCCCGCCATCCAGGACCGAACGCTCGATCAAGGCGAGCCGTGCCCCGATCAGGGCATGGCCGCCGGCGTCGACCCGCGTGCGCAGCAGGTGGCACGCGGAACGCCCCATCAGGCGGATGCCGTTACCGCCCTTCCCGCCGCGGTCCCCGCGGTCCACGATCTCGCAGTCGATCAGCTCGAGCAGCCCCGTGTTGACCTGAATGCCTTGCCCCGCCGACTTCAGGCGGCAGCCGATCAGGACGACATTCGCGTCCTGGACGCGCAAGCAGGCCGCGCCCGAGGGATCGATCTCGAGGTTCTCGAGGCTGACGTCCGCCTCACGCATCACGGTCAGCCCGAACTCGAGGCGCACCTGCCCGCGGCCGATGATGCGCAGGTCCTTGCCGAGCACGCGCGCCGGCGAGAGATTCCCATCGCGGGAGCTGTAGTTGCCTTCCGGCAGGATCAGGTCGATGCGCGCGTCTTCGGCGTTGCCGAGCGACTCGAGCGTGTCGCGGAGCAACGTGCCGTCCGCGCTCTCGAGCACGATTTCGGTGCGCCCTTCGGATCGCGCGCGTTCCGCTGCGCGCAGCTCGAACAAGTTGCGCGTCGCGGCCAACCGCGCGCGCGGGTCATCGACCATGCGCAAGGCCGCGTCGAGGAAGACGTCTTCCCCGCCGGCGGCGTGGCGTTGCAGCAACTGCAGCGCGAGCAGCGCGTTCTCGCGCGCCGTCACTTCTTCCGCGCTGCCGGGTCGCACGAGCTCGAGGCGGTGCAGGAGCTGCAAGCGCACGAGCGTCGTCCACGGGTCGTTCGCGTCGAGACCGCGCAGCGCTTGATCGGCGAGTTCGGAGGAACCGTTCGCGTCATCGGCGCGGAAGCTGGGCGTCCAAGCTTGCGCGCGCGCGAGTTCCGGATAGAGGCTGGCGACGAGGCGCACGGCGGGATCGGGATCGGCTTCGGCGAGCAGCGCACGCCACGCCTCCGTTGAGTCGTCCGGGCGATCCAGGGACGCGAGCATCGCCTGCGCGCGTTCGCCTGCATCCGCAGCCAACCAGCCGGGCGGCGCGTCGATCAGTCCGCGCGATGCGGCGATTGAAGCAAGCAACGCAGGGTCGCTCGCCAGGACGGGCACGAACACCTCGTCCCCCTTCTCGGCGGCCGGATCGCGCTTCTCCTCGCCCTTGCCGGCGCCCTTCACGTGACCCTTCTCGTTCGGCACCTCGTCGGGCGCGGTCAGCTCGTTGAAGATGTCCCGCGCAGCGCCGACGACTTCGGCGTCGGGGCTCTGCAGCGCGGCGCGCACCTTGGGCAACGCGCGCTCGCCGAGCGCCCGCAGACCGGCGCGCGCGCGCCGGCGCTCGTCGTAGTCTTCGTGACCGAGCGCGTCGATCAAGTCGTCGATCAACGCTTCGCTCGCAGCGCCGCCGTCGTCGCCCACCAACACGCCGAAGGCGTCGCCGGACGGACCGCGTTCGCCGTTCACGGTGACCCAAGTGCAGCGGTAACGCACGACACCGGTCGGTCCGGGATCGGCGTCGAATTGTGCTTCACCCGATCGCCCGAGTCCCACGCGAACCCAGCGATCCGAGTCGAACTCGACTTCGCGCTCGAGCAAGCGTCCCGCGATCTCAGACGCAACCGCGTCCGGCGGTTCGGGCGGTGCGTCGAAGCGCACGCCATCCGCCGCGGTCCAGCTCCACGCGACCGCCTGGGGCGCGGGCATGAACAAGCGTTCGCCCCAGAGGTTGACGCGAGCCACCAAGCGCGCACCCGAGTCGTCGCCGCGCGTCGCGCGCAGGTGAACGAAAATGCCTTCCGGCAAGATCACGCCGAGCTCGCGGTCGAGGCCGATGTAGCGCTGTTGATTCGCGTAGCGCGCCGAGCCGTCGTCGGGCAGTTGCCAGCTGTCGAGTTCGATGGAACCTAGCGACGCGATGCGCACGCCGGGCTCCGGCGAGATGTTCACGCCTCCCGAGCTGACGCCGACGACCGTCAAGTCGTGACGGCCGGTGACTGTGGAAGCGGTCAGGAGATTGACGCGGTCTTCACGATCGAGCGGCGGCGTCGTGTCGTCGAGGCGCCGACCTGCAACGCCGCGCGCGCGCAGTCCGTACAAGCCGTCGGACGCGAGCGGCACGAGCCGATACTCACGCACCGCGCTGGAGTCCGAGGAGGCGTCGACGAAGGGCTCCTTGCCGTCCCACTCGCCCAGCTCCGCGAAACGTCGATCGCCGCCGAGCTGCCGCGACTCGACGCGCCACGGCCCGCCCTCAGGATCGACGAGCGGCTCGATCGCCAGCCCGGAACCGGCCGCTTCGCCGACGGGCAGGCGATCCGGTCGCCAGTTCGCCACGCCGGGTTCGCCGCCCGCCTTGTACCAGCGCTCGAGTCGCACGAAGCTCGGCGTGACTTCGAGCACGCGCAAGAAGCCCCAACCGCGCACGCCGAGCTCGAAGCCGAGCAACAGCTCGCGCTCGGCCTTCCAGCGGCCGCCGTGCAGCAGCTCGCCGCGCGTGATGCGGCCCCCGGGCGCGGGGTGAATGCCCACGGCGCCCTGCTCGGCGATCAGCTCGCCGCGCTCGTACTGCAGGCTCTCGGCCCCGAACGGCCGGTCCGCGACCCGTCCGCCGGCGAGGTCCAAGTGGAAGCCGCGCGGCAGCAAGAGGTCTTCCCAGACCACTTCGGGTGCCTCGGCGGCCGCTTCCGCTCGAGCACCGAGCGCGGCTCGGGCCATCGGGACGGTGCCGGCCGCCGTCAGCGCCAGGGCGCCGAGCAGGCCGGTGAGGAGTCGCGGGGCGAGATGCATACCTAGAGGAATAGCAGATGCGGCCCGGACTGGCCGCTGCCCTCTTCCATCGTCAGGACAAAGCCACTAGAATCCCGCGCTCGAAAGGGGACGTAGCTCAGTTGGCAGAGCGCCGCGTTCGCAATGCGGAGGTCGTGGGTTCGACTCCCATCGTCTCCACCAGTCCACAGCGGGCCGCGGATCCAGCCGGATCTGCGGCCCGCTGACTGTTCTCCTCGGGCCTGCACCGCTCGGCCGGCACCGCTCGACTCCACGCGCCGCTCGAGGGTCCCGGATTTCGCGCGAGGAAATCCGAACCCGCGTGCCGGACGCCGCCGAACGCGTCGTCCATTCCGGCCGCAGCGGGTACGCTCGGCATCCCCTGCCACCCGCGCACCGGAACCGCCGATCGATGGACACGCCCGAGCCGAACCACCACCCCACTGCCGCTGCGCTCGAGCGGACGCTGCGCGCCAAGCAAGCGTCCGTCGGGGTGATCGGACTGGGCTACGTCGGCTTGCCGCTCGCGCACGCGATGCACGCGGCGGGCTTGCGCGTCGTCGGCTTCGACACCGACGAGGCGAAGATCGAGTCGCTGTCGGCCGGCCGCAACTATCTGAAGCACCTCGGCGAGGCGCTGGCGACAGAACTCGCCGAGAGCGCGCGCTTCGACGCGACGACCGACTTCACACGGCTCGCTGAAGTCGACGCGGTGCTGGTCTGCGTTCCGACGCCGCTCGACGCGCAGCGCGAACCCGACTTGAGCTTCGTGCTCTCGACGGCGCGCTCGATCGGCCGCGCGCTGCGCTCCGGTCAGCTGCTGGTGCTCGAGTCGACGACCTATCCGGGCACGACGCGCGACGAGTTCCTGCCGGCCGTGCTCGACGCGGCGCTGGAAGTCGGCACGTCCCTCGAACCCGGCATCGACTTCTTCCTCGCCTACTCGCCCGAACGCGCCGATCCGGGGCGCACGTCGCACACGACGGCCACGATTCCGAAGGTCGTCGGCGGACTCGACGCGGTCTCCGGTGAGCTCGCCGCGCTGCTCTACGAGAGCTGCGTCGAAGACGTGCGGCTCGTCTCGAGCGCCGAAGTCGCCGAAGCGTCGAAGCTGCTCGAGAACGTCTTCCGCTCGGTGAACATCGCGCTGGTCAACGAGCTGAAGGTCGTGCTCGAGGAACTCGACATCAACGTCTGGGAAGTCGTGCAAGCGGCCTCGACCAAGCCCTTCGGCTTCATGCCGTTCTATCCAGGACCGGGCCTCGGCGGGCACTGCATCCCGATCGACCCCTTCTACCTCGCGTGGAAGGCGAAGCAGATCGGACGGCCGACGCGCTTCGTGGAGCTCGCCGGCGAGATCAACACCGAGATGCCCGCCTACGTGATCGGGCGCTTGGTGCAGGCGCTCGGCGTGAACGGCCGGGATGTCGCAGATTCGCACGTGTTGGTCCTCGGACTCGCCTACAAGCCCGATGTCGACGACACGCGCGAGTCGCCGTCCTTCGAGCTGGTCGCGGGCCTCGCCGAACTCGGCGCGCACGTCGACTACTCCGACCCGCACATCCCGCGCACCGTGCCGACGCGTCGGCACGACTTGCAGCGTGAGAGCGTGGCGCTCGACGCCGAGACGATCCGGTCGTACGACGCGATCCTGATCGCGACGGCGCACAGCGCCTTCGACTACGGGCTGCTGGCGGAACACGCCGCGCTGATCGTCGACACGCGCAACGCGATGGCTGGTTTCGAATCGCGGCTCGGCGCGCGCCTCTTCCGCGCCTGATCGGCACGGAAGGTCGTCGGCGCGCGGCCCCGTCGGTTCCGTACTGCGGGGCGCCCTCCGAGCGGCTACCCTCACCGCTCCTGATCGACCTGGATCGCCCCGCCGAACGCCCCGATGCTGCACACGACCGCGAGCCGCCTGCTCCTCATCCTGATCGCCCTGGCCCTGCCCTGCACCGCAGCGTCGTCCGCCGTACAGCTTCCGGACGGCCAGGACCTGGAGTCACCGACCTCGACAGCCAGCGCGGAACCCGAACGCCACAACAGCGCCAAGCAGGAGGCAGAGACCGTCAAGCGAGCCATCGACGCTCGCAACGAACAAGTCTTGGCGAACCTCGACGCCGTGCGCGAGGTGATCAAGAGCAAGGCGAGCGGCAGTGAAGTCGGCGACGTGCTTCGCGAAGCACGGCAACGTGCGCCCGTGCTCGCCGATCTCGAGAACAACGTGCGCTTGCGTGAGCGCCTGCTGGCGGAAGCGCGCGTCCAGAAGGTCCGTCTGCTCGAACGACAACGCTTCGCGGAGAACCTGGACGAACAACGTGAACTCGCTCTGCAACTCGAGGCTCACGAGGACTCCGTGCAGGCGCTCGTCGACGCGCTCGAGTCAGCAAAGCAACTCGCGGTGAACTCCCAGGAGCTGATCGAGTACCTCGATGGCCACCTCCTGTGGCTGCGCAGCGCCGACCCCATGGGTGCCAGTGGACTGAGCGACGTCGCGCAAGGTGCAGCCTGGCTCGTGCGGCCACAGTCCTGGAGCAAGGTGTGGTCGACGCTTCAGACGCGCGCGACCGACCACTCATTCCTCACCACCCTCGCCGCTCTCGCGCTGCTCACGCTCATCGCGGTGCGCAACAGAGTTCGCAAGTCGCTTCCGGAGCTCGCTTCTGCGGTCGGTCGCGTCTCTACGGACAGCTTCATGCTGACGGTGCGTGCACTGATCGACACGCTGCTACTCAGCCTCCCGATGCCGATGGCGCTCATCGCTGTCGGGGTGTTGCTCGACTCCAACGAACACGCCGCGAGCGTGCGGTCGATCAGCCAGGGATTCTTGGCCGCCGGCAGCGTGTACTTGCTGCTCGACTTCGCCCGACAACTGTGCCGCAACAACGGGCTGGCGGACGTCCACTTTCGCTGGAACGAACGCGCCCGCAAGGTGCTGCGCTCCAATCTGCGCTGGCTCACGATCCTCGAAGTCGTCTCAGCGTTCGTCGTCGCGACTTGCGACGCGAGCGAACTCGACCTCTATCGCCTGAATCTCGGCCGACTCGCCTTCATCGCCGGAACGCTCGGACTCTCGGGCTTCCTGATGGTCGTCTTCCGTCCGAGCACCGGTGTGCTGGCGGAGCTGCTCGCGAGGGAGGGACTGGTCTGGCGACTGCGCAAGCTGTGGTACGCCGCGCTCGTGGCTGCACCGCTCAGTCTCGCAGTCGCTGCAGCGCTCGGCTTCTACTACACCGCTTCGCAGGTGCAGAGCCGCTTCTTCATGACCGGACTGATCGTGCTGAGCGGTGTGGTCTGCTACAGCATGATGGAGCGTTGGCTGCTTGTGGCTCGCCGCCGACTCGCCGTCAAGCAGGCGCGTCAACGACTCACGCTGGCTCGCGAAGCGCGCGCCAAGCGCGAAGATCTCGCGACGAACGAAGACGAGTCCAGCGGCGACGCCGTTCCCGAGCTCGACTTGCAGATGGTCGATGTCGCGGCCATCAGCACGCAGACGCTGGCGTTGGTGCGCACGCTCGTGATGATCGGCACGGCCATCATCTTGTGGGTCGTCTGGCGCGAGACCTTGCCGGCGCTCGCCGTGCTGGACAGCGTCGAGCTCGCTTCGGCCACCATCAGCCCCACCGGCGAAGAGGTCGTCAAGGCGCTCACGCTGTGGTCGGCACTCGCCGCCCTACTCACGGTGCTGCTGACCTACCTCGCCGCGAAGAACCTGCCGTCGATCCTGGAGCTCGCGATCCTGACGCGCTTCCAGGTCGACTCCGGTGCGCGCTACGCCGCGGGTACCTTGACGCGCTACACGGTCATCGCGATCGGGACCCTCTTGGTCTCCAGCTTGATCGGCGTCGACTGGTCGAAGCTGCAGTGGATCATCGCCGCGCTCGGCGTCGGCCTCGGCTTCGGCTTGCAGGAGATCGTCGCCAACTTCGTCAGCGGTCTGATCATCCTCTTCGAGCGACCGATCCGCGTCGGCGACACGGTGACGGTCGGCGAGGACAGCGGCACGGTCAGCCGCCTGCAGATCCGCGCGACCACGATCACCGACTGGAACAACAAGGAGATCTTGGTCCCCAACAAGAACTTCATCACCGAGCGCGTCGTGAACTGGACGCTCTCGAACCAAGTGACGCGCGTCGTCGCGAAGGTCGGCGTCGCGTACGGCTCCGACATCCCTGCCGCACGCGACGCGATCACTGCGGCGGTCAAGAGCGTCTCGAGCGTGCTGGAGGCGCCGGCCCCCAGCGTGTTCTTTCTCGGCTTCGGCGACAGCTCGCTCGACTTCGAGATCCGGGCCTTCGTGGACGACCTGAGCAAGCGCTTGCCCACGCTTCACGAGATCAACTTCGCCATCAACGCGAACCTCGCGGCGGCCGAAATCGAGATCCCCTTCCCGCAGCGCGACCTGCACGTGCGGTCGGACGATACGCGCGCGCCGCACGCGGCGACGAACGCCGAGAGTGACGGCGGCGACGACGAAGGTCGTTAGCGCCGGCGGCGCTTGCCGCGGTCGCTCTCGGGCGTCGGTCGGAAACGCGCGATGCGTTCGGCGAGCTGTTCGCCGAAGCGTTCGACTTGCCAGGCGACGATGCCCTCGGTCGCTGCAAGGCTCGCGACGTCTTTCGGAGCGTCCTTGGCGAGGCGCACCAAGGCGTGGCGGTTGAGCACCAGCGATGCGTCGAAGCCGAGGCGGTCGGCTTGCTTGCGGCGCCACGCCTTCAGGTCGTCGAACAGCTCGAGTTCCTCGAAGCTCATGCCCGCCGTGCCGTCTTTCGCGGGCAGCTGCGGCAAGCGTGTGATCGGACCGTTCGCGCGCGCGTCGGCGAGCGCGGCCATCACGCCGTCACCGATGCGGCGTGCTTGGCGCGGCGACACGCCGGACAGCTCGCCCAGCGCGTGCACGGACTTCGGCGCGGCTTGTGCGATCACCAGCAACGCTTGGTTGTTCATCACGCGGAACGGCGGCACATCGCGTTCGGCCGAGAGCCGATCGCGCAGCGCGAAGATCTCGCGCAGGTTCGAGCGTTGTTGGCCCGACAAGTTGCGCGCGCCCTTGAGCTTGACCCAGTCGTCGGGTTGGAAGCGAATCGGCGGCGCATCGAGTTGTTCGAGGCGACGGCATTCACCGGCGACGACTTCGACCAGCTCGCGTTCTTGCAGCTGGACGAGCTGTTCGTCCATCAGACCGATCAAGTAGTGCGTGTCGAGGCGCGCGTAGTCGATCTGCTTCTGCGAGAGCGGCCGTTCGGACCAGTCGGAGCGCTGCATCGACTTGTCGAGCTTCACGCCGAAGTGATCTTCGAGCACCGAGGCGAGTCCAGGATTCGGCGTACCGAGCGCCGCGGCGGCGACGCGCGTGTCGAACAGGTTCGCGAACTCGAAGTCGTGGTTGCGCTTGAACAGCAGCACGTCGTACTCGCCGTCGTGGAAGATCTTGCGGCGCTTCGGGTCCGCGAACATGGCGCCGAGCGGCGCGATGTCGATATCCGCCAACGGGTCGAGCAGATAGTCGACGCCGCCCGCGGTGATCTGGATCAGGCAGACCTTCTCGTGGTAGCTGAAGAAGGAGTCCGCCTCGGTGTCGACCGCGATGTCAGCGTGGTTCTCCAGCTCCGCGAGGAGGTCCAAGAAAGCGCCCTCGTGCTCGATCAGATTCGGCTTGGGGAGCTCGGTGGGCATGGAGTGGTTCGACTTGGTGTTGCGCTGCCGGTGCCGGGTTGCATCGCCGGAAACGGAGTTGAGCAGACTGAAAAAAGAAGCCCCCCGCGTGGCGGAGGGCCGTCCGCTCCCTGGGCGGCAGCACGCGGGCAGGGGCGTTGCCGTTCAGGACGGCGGCGGAGATGGCGAGGATGACGGGACTTGAACCCGCAACCTCCGGCGTGACAGGCCGGCACTCTAACCAATTGAGCTACATCCCCGCGTTGGAGCGGCGAAGTATAGCTGGAGGCCGGGGGAGGTCCAGAGCCGAGGGTCAACAATCCCTACTTTTGCGGGAGCCTGTCGCTCTGCCGGATGAACAGCGTGACCGCGCTCAAGCCCGCTTGGCTCGCTCCCAGCGCGCGATCAGGGCCTCGATCGAGCTGTCCGCGAGGGCGCCGTCCCCGTCCCCCTCCATGCTGCGGAAGCGCGCTTCGAAGCGCCGCAGAGCCGCCCGCAGGGCCGCTTCGGGATCGATCCGCAGGTAGTGGCCGAGGTAGGCGGTCGAGAGCAGCAGGTCGCCGAGTTCGTGTTCGACCCGCTCGCGCAGCTCCCCCTCGAGTCGCGGACGGTCCGGGCCGTCGAGGGGCGCGGCGGCGAGGGCTTCGTGCAGCTCGGCGTGCTCTTCGTCGAGCTTGGCGAGCGCCCCGGCCGGGGTCGGCCAGCGGAATCCAGCCGCGGCCGCCTTCTCGCAGGAGCGCTCGGCGCGCTGCAGCGCGGGCAGGCCCTTGGGCAGGCCGGCGAGGGCGCTGGCGTCCACTTGCTTGTCTTGGCGCTCGCGCTGCTTGATCGCTTCCCAGTTGGTCAGCACCTCGTCGGCGCCGTCGACTTCGGTGTCGCCGAAGACGTGCGGGTGACGCCGAACGAGCTTCTCCTTCACCGAGCGCGCCGCCGACGCGAGATCGAAGCGCCCCGCTTCCTCGGCGATGCGGCAGATCATGAAGACGACCATCAAGAGGTCGCCGGCCTCTTCCGCCGACTCACCATCGTCACCGGCTTCGATCGCCTCGACCAGCTCGTGGCCTTCCTCGAGCAGGTAGCGCGCCATCGACTCGGGCGTCTGCTTGCGATCCCAAGGGCAACCGTCGGGTTCGCGCAAGCGGTCGACCACCGCCGCGAGCTCGGCGAGGGCTAGGGAGCGTTCCGCGATCGTCTCGGGCGCCGTGGCGCAGTCTTCGGGAGGTCTCATACCGCCGAGTCTAGCGCCGAGTCCCGGAATACCGTGCCGCGAACGGTTGTCCGACATTCGGCGCTACGCATAGGGCAGCGGATCGACCGCTCCGGCCTCCGCGAAGCCCTTCAAGCGCAACAAGCACGCGTCGCAAGCGCCGCACGCCAACACGCCGGCTCCGCGCGGCACCGGGTCGTAGCAGGTGTGCGTCAGGCCGAGGTCCACGCCGAGCTCGGCGGCGCGACGCACGATGTCGGCCTTGCTGAGGTCCATCAGCGGCGCGCGGACGGCGAAGCGCGCGCCCTCCTCCGCCCCGGCCGCGGTGGCAACGGCGGCGAGCTCTTCGAAGGCTCTCAGGAACTCGGGACGGCAGTCGGGATATCCCGAGTAGTCCGTCGCGTTCACGCCGATCCACAGCTCGCGCGCGCCGAGCGCTTCGGCCCAGCCGAGCGCGACGGCGAGGAAGACCGTGTTCCGCGCCGGGACGTAGGTGATCGGCACGCCGGAGCCGATCTCGTCCACCGTGCGCGCCTTGGGCACTTCGATCGCGTCGGTCAGGGCCGAGCCGCCCAGCGCGGAGAGATCCAGCGTGACGATCCGGTGATCGGCGGCTCCTCCGGCCTTCGCCACGCGGCCGGCGGCGGCGAGCTCGACGATGTGGCGCTGGCCGTAGCGGAAGGAGAGGGCGTGAGGCGTGCGGCCGGCGGCCCGCGCTTCGGCGAGCACAACAGCGGAGTCCATGCCTCCGGAGAGCAGGCAGACGACGGACGGCAGGGTCGATTCGGGAGTCACGAGCGGAGTGTAGCGCGCCCCTCCCCGCCGCGCTCTCGAGGCTCCACACCATTCCCTCGCGACCGCGGGTGGGGCCCGAGGCCGGTTGCGGCTAGAATCTCGCGCCGAAACCCCCGCCAGCACCCCAAGGAGTCTCCCCGTGAGCAGCCCCTCCAAGGAGATGGTCCTCGACGCACTGCGTCAGGTCATCGACCCCGACCTCCACAAAGACATCGTCACGCTCGGCTTCGTCACCGAAGTCACCTCTTGCGACGGAGTCGTCAAAGCCGTCATCAACCTGACCACGCCCGCGTGTCCGGTGAAGGACCAGCTGCGCGACCAAGCAAAGGGCTTCATCGAAGCACTTCCCGGCGTCAAGCAAGCCAACGTCGAGATGACGGCCGAAGTGCGCGGCAACCAAGCGCCGCGCAAGATCGCGCAGAACATCCGCCACTTCGTCGCGGTGTCGTCCGGCAAGGGCGGCGTCGGTAAGTCGACGGCGACGGTCAACCTCGCGTGCGCGCTGGCGAAGACCGGCGCGAAGGTCGGCGTGCTCGACTGCGACATCTACGGTCCCGACATCCCGATGATGATGGGTCTGTTCGGTCAGCCGGAGCAGAAAGAGAAGAAGCTGATCCCCAAGGAGAACCACGGCGTCAAGACGATGTCGATCGGTTACCTGCTCGAGGAAGACAAGCCCGTCATCTGGCGCGGCCCGATGGTGCACAAGTTGATCGAGCAGTTCCTCGGCGACGTCGAGTGGGGCGAGCTCGATTACTTGCTCGTCGACATGCCGCCCGGCACGGGTGACGCGCAGCTCTCGCTCGCGCAGATCGTCCCGCTGTCCGGCGCCGTGCTCGTCACCACGCCGCAAGCCGTGTCGACCTTCGACGTCGGCAAGTCGATCGGCATGTTCAAGCAAGTCAACGTCGAGGTGCTCGGCATCGTCGAGAACATGGCCGGCTACGCGATCCAAGGCAAAGTGAACGGTGCCAAGCCCGGTCAGTCGGTCGAGATCCAAAAAGGCGACCGCGTCGAGACCGTGCAGTGCGACGCCGACGGCAACTTCATCACGGTCGTGAACATCTTCGGTTCCGGCGGAGCACAACGCCTCTGCGAGAAGCACGGCTTCCCGCTGCTCGGCCAGATCCCGCTGAACCCCGCCGTCCGCGTCGGCGGCGACGGCGGCGCCCCGGTCGTGATCAGCGACCCCGAAGGGCCGCTCTCGCAAGCCTTCATGCAGATCGCCGGCAAGCTCGCGCAACGCCTCGCGATCCGCGAGCACGCGGAGCTTCCGATCCTGCAGTAGAACCGGTCGCCCTTAGAGTGAAGTACCGTGCCAGGTTCAGTTTCTCGATCTAAGCGAGCTGCCCGCGCTGGATGGCGCGGGCAGCTCGCTTAGATCGAAAAACTGAACCTGGCACGGTACTTCACTCTAAGGCGCGTGACTCAGCCGGACTATGCCTCGAAGATCTCGCCCTCGGGGTCCTTGTACTTCACCGAGTAGATGTCCTTGCGGCGGTCGTTCCAGTTCTGGACGGTTCCGTGCAAGCGGTGGCGGCGCAGCTGCTCGATGTCGACGTCGCGCACGACGAGCGTCTCGATGTTCGGCGTGCACTCGGCCGCGACGCCGTCGCGCGCGAAGGACACGTCGGCCGGCGTGAAGATGCCGGACTGCGCGTAATGCACGTCGGCGTTCTCGACGAACGGCAGGTTGCCCGTGCAGCCCGAGACGACGGTGTAGACGTGGTTCTCGATGCAGCGCGCTTGAGCGCAGGTCCGGATGCGCAGGTAACCGTCGCGGTCGTTCGTGTTGAACGGCACGAAGATGATCTGGGCACCCTTCGCGGCGGCGATGCGTGTGAGCTCGGGGAACTCGATGTCGTAGCAGATCTGGATCGAGACCTTGCCGCGGTCGGTCTCGAAGACCTCGACCGAGTCGCCCGGCGTCACCCCCCACCAGCGGCGTTCGGCCGGCGTGATGTGGATCTTGTACTGACGGTCGATGCCGCCGTCGCGGTGGAACAAGTACGCGCAGTTGCGCAGTTGTTCGCCTTCGACGACGAACTGCGAACCACCGATGATGTTCACGTTGTACTTGATCGCCATCCCGGTGAAGAACTCGAGGTAGCGCGGCGTCAAGCCGGCCAAGCGGCGCGCAGCTTCTTGCGGTCGCGTCGTGCCGGACTCGAGGAACGAGAGCATCTGCGTGCTCATCAGCTCCGGGAACACCACGAAGTCCGACTTGTAGTCCGAGGCCGCGTCGATGAAGAACTCGCACTGCGCCTCGAACTCGTCCATGCTCTTGATCGTGCGCATCTGGTACTGCACGGCCGCGATGCGCACGTTGTGCACGCGCAAGTAACGGCGCCGCGGATCGGCCACGTAGTCGAGGTTCGTCCACTCGAGGAAGGTCGCGTACCCGCAGGACTCCGCGTCACCCGGCATGTAGTTCGGGATCAGCATCTTGAGCACGAAGCCGTTCGCCGTTTGCGTCGTCAGCACCGGATCGTAGAGCTGCCCGTCGCGCACCTTCTCGACGTACTCGCGCGCCGTCAGCTTGTCGGCGTGCTTGTGGAAGTTCGGGATGCGCCCGCCGACGATGCTGCGCGCGAGGTTGAAGCGCCGCGCGAGATCGCGCCGTCCTTCATACAAGCGACGCGCCAGCTTCAGCCCGCGGTGCTTCGGGTGCACCATCACTTCGATGCCGTAGAGCGTGTCGCCTTCCGGGTCGTGGTTGCGGATGTAACCGCCGCCCGCAATCTCCTTCCAGTCGTGCCACTCCGAGTAGTCGCCGAAGTCGACGATCAACGAAGCCGCAGACGCGACGACCTGGCCTTCGAACTCGACGACCAGCTGGCCCTCGGGGAAGATCTCGAGCTGACTCTCGAGCTGATCGACCGCCCACGGCGACATGCCGGGGAAGCAGAGCTTCTGCATCTCGATCAACGCATCGAAGTCCGCCGGGGCCAGCTGGCGAACGAGGATCTCCCGTTCGAAGTCCTCGAGCGAGAGTTGGTCGTTGTCTTGTTCCATGCGTGGAGTGTCTCGAAGTGACTCAGCTCGAGATATCGATGGATCTGTACGGAGCGAAATGCACCGCTAGAAGCGCGCGGAGGGTAGCAGGTTCACGAATGTGGGATAGTGTTCAATCAGCCACTCCGCCCGCCGTGGGCGCAGCCCGAATCACCCCGCCACGTCGCGCCGAGTCCATCGGAGCACGCGGCGTCTGCTCGTAGCAACACCATGACCCGCACCACACACTCTCTCTCAACGCTGGCGGCCTTCGCGGGCCCCCTGCTCCTCGCAGCAACAGCCACCGCTGACTCGATCGACTTCGAAGGACTCGCCACCGGCACGATCCTCACGAGCGTGAACTCCGCCGGCGGCGCCGGACCGATCCTCGTCTCGGGATTCAACCCGTCCTTCGGCGCCGGCGTCGAAGCGGCCGTCGTCTTCGACAGCTCGAACCCCACCGGCGGTGATGACGACCTCGGCTCGCCGCACTCGGACTTCGGCGGACCCGGCGTCGGTTCCGGCGGCGCGAACGGCGCGACCTACGCGAACACGACGGCGCTCGGCAAGATCCTGATCATCGCCGAAGACCTCACGCTCGGCGGCGGCGGCTTGGTCGTCGACCCGGACGATGCGGACGATGTCGGCATGACGATCGACTTCGACTTCTCCGCGCTCGGAACGGTCACCATGTCGTCCTGCAGCTACATCGACATCGAGACGAGCCGCCCGGAAGGCTCGGTCGAGATGTTCGACGCCGGCGGAACCTCGCTCGGCATCGTCGGCCTGACCGCGGTCGGCGACAACGGTGTGAACACCGTCGGACTCGGTAGCGTGTCCGGCGTCGACCACCTGCGCGTCACGCTCAACGGCTCGGGCGCCATCAGCGGCTTCGACTTCGAAGTCGACTGCACCGCGTCCATCGGAGACTTCGTCTGGAACGACCTCGACGGCGACGGCATCCAGGATCAGGACGAGCCCGGCGTGGAAGGCATCCGCGTCGTGCTGCTCGACGGTCAAGGCGGCTTCCTCGCCGACACGACCTCCGGACCGAACGGCGAGTACGCCTTCACCGGACTCTGCGCGGGCGACTACATGGTCGACCTCGACGCAGCAGACGTGCCCGACGGCTTCCAGTTCTCGCCGTGCATGGCCGGCAACGACCCCGACGGCGACAGCGACTGCAGGCCGAGCGCGGTGACGCTGGAACACGCCCAAGACGACGACACCGTCGACTTCGGCCTCACGCCGATCCCGTTCGTCAGCTGCGAGAGCCTCCCGAACTCGACCGGTCAAACCGCCGGCGTCTCCGGGTCCGGCAGCACCTCGATCGGCACCAACCAGTACTCGGTGAGCTTCAGCAACCTGCCCGCCGGTCAGCCCGCCTACATGTTCTACGGAACGTCCGGTGACGCCACGCCTTTCGGCGCCGGCATCCGCTGCATCGGCACGCCCCTGGTCCGCTACCGCAAGGTCCCGGACATCGGCCCCGACGGCATCGCGACGATCCCGCTGGTCTTCGACGCCCCTCCGATGAACAGCGGCTTCGGCGGCGTCGTCCCCGGCGTCCCCTACTATTTCCAGCTCTGGTACCGCGACCCCGCGAACGTCCCCGGCTTCAACACCTCGGACACGCTCTGCGTGACCTTCGCTCCCTGAGCGACCACCCCGCCCGAGCCTTGCAGTGAAGTACCGTGCCAGGTTCAGTTTTTCGATCTAAGCGATCAGCCCGCGCCGGATGGTGCGGGCTGATCGCTTAGATCGAAAAACTGAACCTGGCACGGTACTTCACTGCAAGGTCAACTCACGACCTGCGCCGTCCCGCACAACACCGTGCGCACCAGACGCGGCAGAGCCGAGGTCCGACGCTCGTCCAGCTCGCTCCACTCGAAGCCCGCAGCCTCGATCGTCTCTCGAGTGCGTCGATTCGGGCGGCAGCCGCAGGCGAAGACGCGCGAGAAAGGCGTCGCGACGTGCTGCAGGCCGGCGTGCAACGCGTTGTCCGCGAGCACGTGTTCGAAGACCAACAGCTTGCCGTTCGGGGCGAGCACGCGGCGCGCTTCGTCGAGCACTTCGCGCGGCTCCGGCACGGTGCAGAGCACCAGCGTCGCGACCACGGTGTCGACCGACTCGTCTTCGAGAGGCCAGCTCGAGCCGACGCTGGTGAAGTGTTCCAGCTGGATCTCGTGCTGCTCGGCGCGCCGCAGCGCGCGCGACGCGAGAGTCGCGTCGGGAGAGACCGTCATCAAGTGACGCGTCGCGTCGGGGTAGTGCGGGAAGTTCAGCCCGGTGCCCGGTCCGATCTCGAGCACGCGGCCCGTTGCGCGCCGCAGCAGTGCAGCTCGCTCACCGCGCATTTCCTCGGTGTCGAGGCCGCGGTCGAGCATGGGATTGAAGATGCGCCGCTCGTACCAGCTCATCGCTACAGCCTAACTTCGGCACCCCATCCGTGGCGGACCGCAGCCCATCCTCACAGCGCGGCGAGCACCGAGCGCGTCGCGTGGCTCTTGTTCAAGGTGTAGAAGTGCAGGCCGGGAACGCCGCCCTCGAGCAGCTGGCGGCACTGGCGCACGGCTTGCTCGATTCCGTTCGCCATGACGATCGCGGGGTCGTCAGCGAAGCGCTCGAGGCGGGCGCCGAGATCCTTCGGGATCGTCGCGCCGCACATCTTGGTGAAGCGCTGGATCTGCGCGTAGTTCGTGATCGGCATGATGCCCGGCACGATCGGAACGTCGATGCCGGCGGCGCGCGCGCGATCGACGTAGCGCCAATATGCCTCGTTGTCGAAGAACAGCTGCGTGATCAGGAACTTCGCGCCGTTCTCGACCTTGAGCTTCGCGAAGCGCAAGTCGTCGTCGGCGGTCGGCGACTCCGGATGCACTTCCGGATAGCAGGCCGCGCCGATCGTCATGTCACCGAAGTGCTCGCGCAGGAAGGCGACGAGGTCGCTGCCGTACCGGAAGCCGTCCTTGGGCGGTACGAACTCGGCCTTGTCCTTCGGCGGGTCGCCGCGCAGCGCGAGGAGGTGCGTGATGCCGCGGTCCTTCAGCGTCTGCACGTGTTCGCGGATCTCGTCGCGACTGGCCGCCACGCACGTTTGGTGCGCCATCGATCGGATGCCGAGCTCGTTCTGGATGCGCGTGACGACTTCGAGCGTGCGCGCGCGCGTCGAACCGCCGGCACCGTAGGTCACCGAGACATAGTCCGGCGCGTGAGCGTCGCGCAGGTCCTCGACCGTGCGCAGCAGATTCACGACGCCTTCGTCCGTCTGTGGCGGGAAGAACTCGAAGCTGTAGACCTGTTTGCGGCCCTTGTATTTCTCGTGCGTGCTCACGATGCGTTCTCGTCTTCCAGGATCGCCTCGAAGCGGGCGCGGTGCCCGTCGGTCATGGGAATCGACTTGCCCGCGTCGAGGTCGACACAAGCCGTCGTCTGCCGGGCTTCGACGCAGAGCGTGTCCCCCACGTAGAGCCGGTAGCGCAAGCCGGTCGAAGAACGACCGAGGTGCGTGCAGGTGATGTGCACACGAACGTCGTCGCCGAAGCGCAGCGGGTGCTTGAAGTCGACCTCGGAGTGCACCAGCGGAAAGCCGCGGCGCTCGTCCAAGATCATGCGGTAGTAGCGTTCGCCGACGTGCTGTTCCCAGACGTCTTCGAAGGCTTCGTGCAGGTACTCGTAGATGCGCGGGAAGTACACGATGCCCGCCGGATCGACGTCACCGAAGCGCACGGAGACGCTGGTCTTGAAGGCGGTCATCCGTTGAAGAGATCGGGCCAGGCTTCGCGCGCGCTCTCGACGATCATCGACGCCAGCGCGTCGATCTGTTCATGTCCTTCCTTCACCGAGCCGGCCGCAGGATCGCCGCAATACGCGGACTCTGCACCCATCTGGCGGAAGGTCGTCTGCCCGGCCTGCATCTTCTCGATCAGGTGGATCTGGACCGGCGGCAGCGCGAGGCGTTCCTTGTCGCGCACCGAATCCGGGTCGGCGGCGAGCATGATCGAAGACTCGTAGCTGCCCGCGTGGCAATCTCCCGACTGGAACTCCGCGGAGAGGGTCTGCGCCCACTTGCGACGCGTGTTATCGGGGAAGATCACCTGCGCGTCGTGCTTGCCGCGCGTCGGGTTGTCCTTCGCGACGCCGCGGATGATCTTGACGTGTTCCGGTTCCAGGTGACCGTTCGAGAACACGACCTGGCGGATGCCGTCCTGCGAGAGAGAGATGACGATGTCCTCGAGCAACGACCACAGCGTCCCCGGCCGCAAAGTCACGCGCCCGGCGAAGCCGTCGGTGTAACGCGTGATTCCATAGGGAACCGCCGGCAAGACAATGGCGCGCACGCCTTCGGCTTCCAGCAGTTCCGCAGCGCGCAACGACTGCGCACGCGCGATGGTCACGTCCGTGTCGAGCGGCAAGTGCGGCCCGTGCGGTTCCGTCGAGCCGATCGGCACGATCGCGATCGTCTTCGCGTCGAAGAAGGGTTCGGCTTCGGGCCAGGTGCGTTTGGCGAGCTCAGTCATGCTTAGCGCCGCCTCACTTGAGCAGCTTGCGGGCGATCTTGCCCCGGTCGTTCTTGGGGAGCTCCGCGTGCCACTCGAAGGCGCGCGGGTACTTGTGGGGAGCAAGTCGTTCTTTGACGTGCGCCTTGAGCTGTGCGGCGGTCTCGTCGCAGCCTTCGAAGCCGCGCGTCAGCACGACGCAAGCGACGGACGTCATCAAGCCGTCTTCTTCGCGACCGATCACGCAGACTTCTGCGACGGCATCGTGGCCGAGCAGCGCGTTCTCGATCTCGAGCGGTGAGACCCAGATGCCGCTGATCTTCAGCAAGTCGTCCGCGCGGCCTTCGTAGTAGTAGTAGCCGTCTTCGTCGGCGCGGAAGATGTCGCCGGTCGTGCACCACGTGCCTTGGAAGGTCTCGTTGGACTTGCGCTTGTCGCCCCAGTAGCAGAGCGCCGTCGACGGACCCTTGACGCGCAAGCGACCGGATTCGCCGACCGGCAACGCGGTGCCTTGCGGATCGACGATCTCGACTTCATAGCCCGGAACGACCTTGCCGAGGCTGCCGAGCTTCACGTCCCCCGGCGCGTTCGACACGTAGATGTGAAACATCTCGGCGGAACCGATGCCGTCGAGGATCTCGACGTCGGTGCGCGCTTTCCAGCGCTCGTAGAGCTCGGCCGGCAGCGCTTCCCCCGCGGACAGCGACAGCCGCAAGCTGGAGAGATCCAGGCCTTCGATGCGTTCCGAGTTCAGCATGTTGTTGAACATCGTCGGCACGCCGGTCAGGAAGGTCGGCTTGTGCTTCTCGATCAAGTCGAACAGGTTGTCCGCCGTCGAGCGTCCCGAGAACAGCACAGCCGTCGCGCCGACGCGGAACGGGAACATCAGGTTCGTGCCGGTCGCGTAGCCGAAGAACAGCTTGGGGACCGACAGGCAGACGTCGTCTTCGCGGTAACCGACGACGCCGACGGCGTAGAGTTCAGTGTTCGTCGCGAAGTCGCCGTGCGTGTGCACGCAGGCTTTCGGCATGCCCGTCGATCCCGAAGTGAACAGCCAGCCGGCTAAGTCATCGGGCCCCGTAGGCGCGCAAGCGGCGAGCTCGGAGCTGGGATCTTCCTTCGCGATCAGATCCTCGTACGCGTGGTGTCCACCCGCGTCCGATCCGACGACGATCAAGTGTTCACACCACTTCGCGTCCTTGACGGCCGGTTCCATGTCGCCCAGCACGTCTTCGCTGGTGATCACGATGCGCGCCTTGGTGTACTCGAGGTAGTGGTCGAACTGTTCGCGGTGCAGCAGCGGGTTGACCATCGCGAACACGCAGCCCGAGCGCAACGTCGCGAACCAGGCTTCCGCGAACTCGAAGCAATCCGGCAGCACGATCAGCACGCGTTCTTCCGGACGCGCACCCAGGCTGCGCAAGGCCGCGGTCAAGCGTCGCACGCGATCGATCAGTTCGCCGTAGGTCCGGCCTTGGTCATCGCAGAGCAGCGCGACCTTGTCCATGCGCCCCTCATCCGCGTGGCGGTCGAGGTAGTACTCGCAGAGATTGAAGCGGTCCGGAAGCTCCGGCCACGCGGTGGATGCGTCGCTCATGGCGCACAGCCTACGCCCCGCCTGCGAGAGCGTCGAGGATGACGCCGACTAGCAGTCGACCGCCGCGAGGCGCTCGGCGAACTCCGCCGCGCTCGCATACCGATCGCGCGCTTCGGCGACCAGGCCGCCCTCGATGGCGTCTTCGAGTTCCTTGGGGACGCTGGTGCCGGGAGCGCGTTCCGCCATGCGCGGCGGCCGCGACTGTAGCTTCGACTGGAAGACCTCGAGGAAGCTGTTGCCGGGCCACGGCACGACGCCGCAGCACAGCTCGTAGAGCACCGTCGCCAGATTGTAGATGTCAGAGCGCACGTCCGGCGACTCGCCGCCGAACTGCTCGACCGGCGCGTAGAAGGGCGTGCCGATCAGCGCCGTCTTGTCGCCGAGGTGCTTGGATTCCCAGAGACCGCTGGTGATGCCGCCGTCGACGAGTTGCGACGTTCCGGGATCTCCGTAGAAGATCGTGTTCGGCTTCACATCGCCGTGCACCGCACCCGCGTCGTGGATCGTCGCCAGTCCGTCGAGCAGCTCGAGGCCGAGCTTCTGGACCATCGCGGGTTCCATCCGCTCGTAGTCGTTCAGCCAGTCGCGGAGGATCACGCCGCCCGGAAAGTCCGTGACCAACAGCACGGTGCCGTCGGCCATGCACGTCGCCTCGCGCACCTTCAAGACGTGCACGTTGTCGACCACGGTCAAGCTCTGCATGCGCTCAGCGAAGGTCGTGCTCTGATCGAGACCCTCGAACATCGCGGCGGGGAAGACCTGCAGCTCGCGCAGCTGCTTGCCATCGGTGACTTCGAAGACAGCGGCCATGCCCCCATGACGGTGTGCGCTCTTGATCTCGAAACGGTCGAGAACGGTCTTACCGGGCTGGAGATCGAAGAGGGTCAAGCTGCGTGACATCGTGGGAGTCCGTGGTGCGGGAGCGGTGTGATTCGTTCGGCGGTCAGTAACTGGCCGTCAGTGAGACGTAGTCTTGCCACTTGCGCGATGCGCGCAGTTCGCTGAGCGTCTCGGCGAAGGCGGCGAGTTCTTCGGGCAGGGTGTAAAAGTGCGGGCTGACGCGGATGCCGGCTTCGGGCCGATGGTCGACGAGGATCTCGCGAGCCTCGAGCGCCTTGACGAACGCCGGGCCGTCTTCGTCATCGTTCAAGCCGACGGTCAAGGTGCCGCCGCGTCGCGCCGGATCGCCGGGGCTGTTGATCACGAAGCCGCGATCGACCAGGTCGCGTTCCAGCGTGCCGGTCAGTCCGAGCGAGTGCTCGCGGATCGCGTGCACGCCGGCTTCCAGCACCGCTTCGTAACCCGCGCTGGCTTGCACCAAGCTGGCGACGGCGGGCGAGCCGTGCAGGAAGCGCGCGATGCCGGGCGCGTAGCGTTGTTCGCCTTGTTCGAAGGCGAAGGGCGCGGCGTGCGCCGCCCAGCCGGTGACGCGCGGATTCAGTTGTTCTTGCAGGTCGGGGCGCACGTACAAGTATCCGGCGCCCGGGCCGCCGCAGAGCCACTTGACCGAACCGCCGCAGACCATGTCGACGCCGAGTTCCTGCACGTCGACCGGAACGGTGCCCAGCGACTGATAGGTGTCGAGCAAGACCAGCGCGCCGACTTGACGCGCACGTTCGCAGATCGCCTTCGCGTCCTGAAGGTAGCTCGTCTTGAAGCAGACGTGGCTGATCGGAACGATCAAGGTCTCTTCGTCGATCGCCTCGAGCATGCGCTCGGTCGGCACCTCCATGCCATCGGACTTCACGGTGGAGATGCGCGCACCGAAACGTTTGAAGCCCTCCCAGACGTACATATTCGTCGGGAAGTTCGCATCCGAGTAGACGACCTTGTTGCGCTTCGCACTGAAGTCGAAGCAAGAGCCGACGATCGACTGGATCACCGACACGTTCTGGTGCATCACGACCGAGTCTGCGGGCGCGTTCATCAGCTTGCCGAGCAAGTTGCCGACGTCGAGCGGCGCGGTCCACCAGCCTTCCGCCCACGAACGCACGCCGCGGGTTTCCCACTGCGTCGCGAAGGCTTCGAGCTTGCCGTGCACGGCCTTCGGCATCGCGCCGAGCGAGTGGTTGACGAGGTACGTCGACTTCTCGGAGATCGGGAAGCGCGGACGCCAGACGTGCGGATCGATCTTGGTGCTCATGACTTCTTGGGCTTCGGAATCTCGAGGCCGGTCTGCGCCGCGTCGGGCAGCTTCAAGTGACAGGCATCGATGAACGGCTGGAGCCGTTCGACATAGAGGCGGATCGACTCGCCGCAGCTGCGCGAGCGCAGGCCGAGCGCAACGGCCCGCTGATCCCCCGGGCTGCCGGGGCGACCGAGTGAGCGCACCGCGATCGAGAACCAGCGCGAGAACATCGCTTGCGCGTGCGGCAGCTGCGAAGCGTCGGCGCAGAACAACTCGAACAAGTTGACTGCGGCTTCGGTCGCAACGCGTCCGTGTTCGAGCGTCTCTTTCGCGATCTGCGCGAAAGCCTCGCTCGTGCAGTCGACGTAGCTCTCCATCGCGACGTGTTCGGCGAGGTCGCAGACGACCAAGCAGATGGCGAGCTCGAGCCGCGACTGCGGGTACGGAATCTTCTCCATGCGCGGACGCACGGCCGTCTCGAGGTCGTCGCCGCCCAGCTTGCGGTACAGATCGCGCGCGTCCTCGAGCGTCGCGAGTCCGTCATGCAGATCTCGAACGAGCAGCAGCTTGCGACCGGGATCGGGAATGAACTTCAGCCCGTGTCCGCGGATGTTCGCGGCCATCAGCTGACGGTAAACCTGTCGTTCGAGGATCTGGCGCAGGATCGCCACGCCCTCTTCGTCGAGTTTCTTGGATGCCATGTTTCGCTCTCGATCAGATGCTGAACTCGTCCGCTGCAGACTCTGCATCGGGATCGATGCCGGTCAGCGCCTCGGGCGGAATGACCAGCCGCTCGACGGGTTTCCCGCCGAGGATGTGTTGTTCGATGATCTCGTCGACATCATCGACGGTCACGCGACCGTACCAGACGCCTCCGGGATAGACGACGCAGGTCACGCCGGCGGCACACTGATCGAGGCAACCGGCCTTGTTGGGTCGCACGATGCGCTTCAAGCCGCGCTCGTAGAGCTTCAGCTTGAAGGCCTTCGCGACTTCCGCACCGCCGCGCGACGCGCAGCATCCGCGCGGATCGCCGGCCTCGCGCTCGTTGATGCAGATGAAGATGTGGTGCTTGAACCGCGCCATCAGTCGTTCTTGTTGCGCGCGCGTTCCAGCACGGCCTTCGCGAGGATCAGCTTCTGCACTTCGGACGTGCCTTCGTAGATGCGCAGCGCGCGCACTTCGCGGAAGAGCCGTTCGACGATCACGCCGCGCTTCACGCCGAGACCGCCGTGATGCTGCACCGCGCGGTCGCAGATCCACGACGCGGTCTCGGTCGCCGTCAGTTTGGCGCGCGCGACTTCGGCGATGGCGTCTTTGCCGGCGTCGAGCGCGATCGCGGCTTCTTCGGTCAGGAGCTGTGAGGCGCGCAGGCGCGCGTCCATCTCCGCCAAGTCGAAGCGCAAGCCCTGGAAGGCCGAGAGTGGCTTGCCGAACTGCTGGCGACCTTCGAGGTGTCTGACCGACTCGTCGAGCGCCCGACGCGCAAAACCGTTCGCCGCCGCCGCAACCGAGGTGCGGAAGCGGTTCAGCGTTCCGAGCGCGATCGGCAGCCCCGCTCCCACTTCGCCGAGGCGATAGTTGTCACCGAGATCGACGTCGTTCAGGATCACTTCGCCGATCGGGTGCGGTGCCATGACTTCGAAGCGCTTCACTTCGAGGCCCTTGGTCGACGCCGGCACGTAGAACATCGTCAGCGAGTCCCTGCCCCCGTCGCCCGGTTCGCCGGAAGTCCGCGCGAGCACCGAGTAGAAGCTCGCGAGCCCGGCGTTCGAGATGAAGGTCTTCGCGCCGTTCAAGCGCCAGCGCCCTTCGGATTCCTCCGCGCGCAGGCTCACTTCGCCGAGACTCGAACCCGCGCCTTCTTCAGTCACCGCGAAGGCCGCGGCCTGCTTGCCGCGCGCGACATCCGGCAGGATGCCGCCGCACAGCTCGTCGGAAGCGCCGAGCACCAGCGGGTACGACCCGAGGCCCTGCATGACGAACATCACGTCCAACATGCCGGAGTGCCAAGCCAGCTCGTCGCGCAACGCGCAGAGCGCACGCACGCTGACTTCGTCCTCGGTCGCGACCTTGCCCTTCTTCGCGCCGCCGTGTCGCTCTGGAATCGTCCAGCCGAGCAAGTCCGCTTCGGCGAGCAGATCGAGTGCGCGACGCGCGGCGCGATCTTCGTCGAGGCCTTCGAGCAAGGTCGCGGCTTGCGGACCAATGTCACGAACGCGATCGATCAGCTTGGTGATCACGCATCGCCCTTCGCCGTCGCGGCGCTGTGCCCCGGCCAGTTCTGAACAAAATCCTTCTCGCGCTTCTGCGTGAACGACTCGAACGACTCGCGGTAGTCGGGGTGCTTCATGCACTCCGCTTGAATCCAGCCTTCGAGCTGCATCGCGTCGCGGAAGGGAGTCGTGGCTTCTTGGCGCAAGAAGCGCTTCGTCATCGCAAGGCCCATGCTGGGACCGGCCGCGAGTTCCGTCGCCATCTCCAGCGCTTGCTTGTCGAGCTGATCACTCGGCACGACGTGGTTGTAGAGACCAATCTCGGCGGCGCGCGCCGCCGAGATGAAGTTGCCGCGCAGCAGCAACTCGGTCGCGTGACCCGAACCGACGATGCGCGGCAAGAGCCACGCCGCGCCCATGTCCGCGCCGCAGAGTCCGACTTGCGTGAAGATGAAGCCGATCTTCGCGGTCTCGGCCGCGATGCGGATGTCGGCTGCAATCGCCATCACCGCGCCCGCACCGCAAGTCGTGCCGTTCAGCGCAGCGATCACCGGCTTTTCGAGCGTGTGAATGTTTTCGACCAGATCGCAGGTCATGCGCGTGAAGGCGAGCAGTTCCGCGTCGCTGACGCCGAACAAGCGACCGATGATGTCCTTCACATCACCACCCGAGCAGAACGCGCGGCCGGTTCCCGTGAGCACGACCGAGCGCACCGAGTCGCGCGTGCGCAGCGCCGCGAAGGTGTCGGTCAATTCGCGATACGAGTCGAAGGTCAGCGCGTTCAAGCGCTCCGGACGATTCAGGCGAATCGTCGCGACGCCGTCCTGTTCCGAGTAGTCGAAGGTCTGCGGATTCATGCGTCTGATCCGTGGGAGGTTGCGGCGGGCGGCAAGGCCGCGGTGCCCTCGATCTCGACCATCGCGCCCTCTTCGACCAAGGCGGCGACTTGCACGCACGCCATGACTGGGTAGTGCTTGCCCATCAGCTCGCGGTAGGCCGGGCCGAGTTGTTTGAGGCTGGCGAGGTAGTCGGCGCGACTCGTGACGTAGATCGTCAAGCGCACCAGGTGTTCGGGGAGGCCACCGGCCGCGCGCACGACGGCGACGACGTTGGCGAGTGCTTGACGAAACTGCTCGGCGAAGTCGCCGGCGCCGACGATCTGTTGGTCGGCGTCCCAAGCGATCTGCCCGCCGACGTACAAGGTCAGCGCACCGGCGGGGACGAGCATGCCGTTGCTGTAACCACGCGGCGCAGCCCAACCCTCGGGTTGAATGATTTCGATCGTCATTGAGCGTCCTTGTTCGTGCCGCTGCCGTCGAGCTCGACGATGCGGCCGTTCGAGTCGGAGCGGAGCAGGTCCCAGACCGCCTCCGCGACTTCTTCGGGGCTGACGAGACGTCCGCCCGGGTTCTGCGACGCGAAGAACTCGCGCGCGGCTTGTTCGGTCTTGCCCGTCGTCTCCATCACGCGTCGTACGGAAGTCTCCGTCATCGGCGAGTCGACGTAGTGCGGGCAGACGGCGTTCGCGCGCACGCCTTTCTTCGCCAGCTCGAGCGCAACGGCGCGCGTGTATCCGACGAGTGCGTGCTTCGAGGCGCAGTAGGCCGCGACGTACGCGTAGCCTTGCAAGCCGGCGCTGGAAGCGACGTTGACCATTGCGCCTTGCTCGGCGCTGAGCATCCCCGGCAGCAGCGACTCGAACAGATGACGCGCGCCGTGGAAGTTGACTTGCATGTGGCGCTCGTAGAGATCGCCAACCCGTTCGCGGTCCTTCTCGACGAGCGGCGCGGAGATCGCGACGCCCGCGTTGTTCACCAGCCAAGTGAGCGGTCCGATCGGCGCGCAGGCTTCGCGCGCTTCCGCGGCGCCCGCTGCGATCGACGCGGGGTCGGCGAGGTCGATCTCGATCGGCCAAGCGACGCCGCCGAGTCCTTCGATCTCTTCCACCATCTCGGCGAGCTTCTCGCGGTTGCGACCCGCCGCAACCACGGCGACGCTCTCCCGCGCGAGGCGCAGGCAGATGGCGCGACCGATGCCGCCCGTCGCGCCCGTGACGAGGGCGACCGGTGAAGCTTGGGGGGGGACCATGGCAACGTGAGAGGGTATCCGCGGCACCTTGCGGCCGTCCACCGCAGGTACCGAACCAGGTTCGAATCCTCACACCGCGGGCCGGATCGGGCGCCAACGGTGCTCGATCCGGCCCGCGGTGTGAGGATTCGAACCTGGTTCGGTACCTCCGCGCGCCGAGGGAGCGAGCCCGTTATGCTCCCCCGCGCATGTCCGCCCCCCACCCGCTCCCCGACGCGCGCTGGCCCACGGCCGCCGAAGCCGCAGCGAGCCGCCTGCACCAGCGGGGCCGGCTCGGGCCGCTGCCCACCCGCACCCGCAGCTGGGTGCCGGCGATGGTGCCGTGGCGCTCGACCGAGGAAGGCTTCGTTACGGACGAGGTGCTCGACTGGTACGGCCGCTTCGCCGACGGACGGCCGGGCGTCTTGGTCGTCGAGGCAACCGGGATCCGCGATGTGCCGTCGGGACCGCTGCTGCGCATCGGGCACGATCGGTTCCTGCCGGGGCTCGCGCAGTTGGTCGAGCGCGTGCGCGAGCGATCCGGCGGCGAGACGCGGCTGCTGATCCAGATCATCGACTTCCTCTCGATCCGGAGGCGGCCGCCGAAGGACAAGTTCCTCGCGCGCTTCTTGGCCGTCACGGACGAGCACCGCGCCGGGCTCGAACGACTCGGTGTCGAGGCGCGGACCGACGCGGAGGTGCGCGCCGCGCTCGCCGAGCTCGAACACGACGCGCTGCTGTCGGTGCTCGCACCACGCGAGGTCGAGGACCTCGAGATGGGCTATCGCGAACGCGTCGACGACCTGCACCTCCCCCACGTGCGCGAGCTGCCGCAAGTCTTGCCGGGTCTGTTCGCGGGTGCAGCCGAGCGCGCGCAGACCGCGGGCTTCGACGGCGTCGAGCTGCACTACGCGCACGCCTACACGATGGCGTCCTTCCTCTCGGCCAAGAACCAGCGCGACGACGGTTACGGCGGCAGCCTCGACGGACGCGTGCGCTTGCCGCTCGAAGTCTTCCGCGCCGTGCGCGAGCGCGTCGGCACGGACTACTGCGTCGGCTGCCGCATGCTCGGCGACGAAGTGATCGAAGGCGGCAGTCGCGTCGAGGACGCGATCCACTACGCCACGAGCTTCGCCGAGGCCGGCATGGACTTCCTCTCGATCTCCAAGGGCGGCAAGTTCGACGACGCGAAACAGCCGCGCGTCGGCGAAGCGGCGTACCCCTACACCGGCCCGTCGGGCCACGAGTGCATGCCGACCGTGCGCATCCAGGGCGGCCCACCTTTCGGCCGCAACCTGCCGCTCTCACGCGCCATTCGCCAATCCGTGCGCATCGCCGGTTTCTCGACACCAATCGTCGGCGCCGGCGGCATCGGCACCTTCGAGCTCGCCGAACACGCCCTCGCCAACGGCGACTGCGACTACGTCGGCGCCGCCCGCCAATCCCTCGCCGACCCCGACTGGTGGCGCAAGCTCGAGCTCGGCCGCGGCAACGAAGTGCGCCGCTGCATCTACACGAACTACTGCGAAGGTCTCGACCAGAAGCACAAGCAGGTAACGTGTCAGCTGTGGGACCGCGAGCTCGACTCACCGGACCCGGGCAGCGATCAGGTCGCGATGTCGCACGACGGCAAGCGACGCTTGGTGCCGGCGGCTTGGCGGTAACATACATCAGTCATGACGGCGCACGTTTTGGACGCAGCGCAATGAACAGTACACAGCAAAAACTGGGGTCACTGCTCTGGATGCTGGTGATCACCTGTACCGGCTGCGGAAAAGATGTGTCTCCTGACACTCGCTCCACCAGTGCGCGAGCCCCAAGTCTGGCTACTCCCGTGGCGCCGCTGAGGCGAGAGGATCTACCTGCAGGACGATGCTCCATTGAGATTCCAGCTGGCTGGATCGTCAACCGCGAAGCGCCCCCTGAGTTCTTTCAAGCAGCGCTCAGTGACGATGCCAAGATACTGATCAGCCTTCACCCGAGTACAGGTAGCGCAAACATCAACGTCATCGCCACCCCTGGGATGGGAGGGCTCTCGAGTGAGGAGGCAATGTCGCTCTTCCGAATAGTGAAGCCCCACTCCTTGTAGAGCAACCAGGCCTGACTGATCTTGGCCATGAGGAAATCAAGCTCTCGGGAAGGCCGTCCTTCCGCTCGCGGCACCTGAGCCCTGTCCTGCGTGAACAGAAGGTGCAGGAGCAACTCTTGACCCTGCCAGCAAATGGGTACCTCTATACCTTCACCCTTACCTGCAACGAGGACGCCATCGAAGAGCTTTCGGTAGTGCTTCGCGAAGTTGCAGAGTCGCTGAAGATCACGGACACCGCTCCGCCCGTGGAGTCGGAAGACATCGACCCCTTGGCTGTCCACAACTCAGCTCTTGGGTTTTCATTCACGCCTCCGGAGGGGTGGATTCCTCGCCCGGCAAACGCTGCGGTGTTCTTCAAGTACAGCAACTTCGAAGCTCAGAGGTTCGTGAACATCCTGCGCATCGAAGGTCCTCCCGCTACTGCCGAGCAGATTCGAGGCGAAATCCTGAGCGAGGGCAGCGTCGAGTCCGACGGCTTCGTGAACGTCGACGAGGTTCGAAGCTACTGGTGCAAGCGGAAGGCAAGCACTGGGGGAAAGGAGCTACTCATATACCAGGTGACGATTCCAGATCCTGGCGGAGGTGCGTTCATCGCGACGTTCACATCGATGTCCTCGGACTTCGACAGTGCGATGGTGCAGTTCTCCGAAGTGGTCGAGACGATCAGGATCTCACGCTAGACAGTGGGGGATGGAGTCATATGGAGGCGCGGTCGGTGCCTCGCGCGACATGACTCCATGCTACCGCTTCCGCGCGAGTTCGACAGGCTGCGCGGTCGGCACGCGGGGAGACTCGCGGTGAGCGACCTCCGACGCGCTACGCTGAGCCCGTACTGAGTCCCCATTCGCAAGCGAGGCCCCCGAGATGTCCAAGAGCACCAACGCCCACGTCCACCACGCCATCGACTACATCGAGCTCGGCGCCACTGACCTCGCGGCGGCGCGCACTTTCTACGAGCAGGCCTTCGGGTGGAAGTTCACCGAGTACGGGCCGGCGTACCTCGGCATCCAGCGCGCAGGCGGCGGCGAAGCGGGCGGCTTGACGAGCATCTGCAAGGTGCAGGCGGGCGGGCCGCTGGTGATCCTCTACTCGAAGGACTTGGACGCGAGCGTTCAATCTGTGAAGCGCGCGGGTGGACGGATCGTGAAGGAACCTTTCGCGTTCCCGGGCGGGCGGCGCTTTCACTTCATGGATCCGAGCGGGAACGAGCTCGCGGTCTGGAGTGAAGCGGGCGGCGTGTCGCTCGATCAGGCGGACTGACGCGGGTACGGGGTCAGGCACTTTCTACCGGATCCACGCGTGAGCTCGTTCCCTTGACGGAACGGGACGGCGACGCGCGGAAGACCCCGAACCCGATGTAGATCGACCACAGGAAGAGGAACACGAGGATGAGCAACGGCATGGCCTCGATCAGATCATTGTTCTCGATGGACCAGGTGAGGCTTCCGCCGAAGTCGTCAGGCTGCGGTCCGCGCAGCCGTCCGATGCACCAGTCACTGGCGCGCTCCGAAACGGTGATCACGCTGAGCACGACGAGCGGCGGAAGGAACAAGACGTTCATCCACCACGCCGGCCTGAACACGCGACGCACACGCAGCGCGGAGAGCGTCAGCGTCCAGGTCAGCAGGGGAAGCACGGCCGGCGCGAATCGGGATGCTCTGTGCACCGGCTCGGTGCCCGTGAGTCCGAGAGCGGTCAGAACTTGGCCCAAGAGCAACAAGTAGGCGAGGGCCGAGAGCCAGAGCAGACACACGCACCAGGCAGAGGTGAAGTACCCATCGTTGCCTTTGGACGCTGAGCGCAGCGCAAGCAGGTTGACGCAGTAGATCGGCAGCGTGTGGACCGGATGCACCAGAATGGCCATCGGGTGCACTCCCACGAACGTGTGGCTCCGTTCCAACACGAGCAGCAGGAAGTAGAGCATCACGAGCCCGCTTGCCACGCCGAGCACGTTGAGCACGAGAGCGACACGCTCGATCCACTGCGGTCCATGGAACCGGAGGCCGGCTTCGGGCGGATTCGTGCTGATCTGGGGCGCAGTCATGCTGTCGGCTCCGCGGAGGCGCAGCGGATCGAAGCACCATGCTATCCCCACCGGTTCGATCGCGCTGGTACGCGCACGGCACCTCGTCCTGTGAGGCGCCCCATTGGATCTTCCCGACGCGCTGCGTAGGGTCTGCCCGATGCATCTCGAACTCCTCGACTGGCTCGTCATCGGCGGCTACATCGCCTTCGCGCTCGCCGTCGGCGTGATCTACGCGCGACGCGCCGGCAAGGACGTCGATCAGTTCTTCCTGTCGGGTCGCTCGTTGCCGTGGTGGCTCGCGGGCACCTCGATGATCGCGACGAGCTTCGCGGCCGACACGCCGCTGTTGATCAGCGGATGGGTGCGCAAGGGCGGCATCTGGCGCAACTGGGAGTGGTGGTGCTACGCGATCGGCGGCGCTTGCGTCGTGTTCTTCTTCGCGCGCTGGTGGCGGCGCGGCGGCGTGATGACGAAGGCGGAGCTCGTCGAGCTGCGCTACAACGGCGATCCGCAAGCTTCGGGCCTGCGCGGCACGCTCGGCGTGATGCACGCGGGCGTCACGAACACGATGGTCATCTGCTGGGTGATGCTCGCCATGCAGAAGATCATGGAAGGGCTGTTCGACATCGATCCGAACGTGGCGCTCGGCATCGCTGCAGTGTTGTCGCTCGCGTACGCGCTGTCCGCGGGCTTCTGGGGCGTCGTCGTGACCGACCTCGTGCAGTTCGTGATGGCGATGGCCGGCGGCATCATGCTCGCGTACTTCTCCTGGGACGCCGTCGGAGGCGGAGCGGGAGTCATCGCGGCGGTCGAAGCGACGCCGGAGCTCAAGGCGAGCACGCTGCACATCCTTCCCGACACCGGATCCGGAGGACCGTTCTCCGCCGAGTTCTGGACCGCAGGAGCCGCGACCCTCGCCGTCTTCCTCGGCGTCAGCTGGTGGGCATCCGAAGGGATCGACGGCGCCGCCGTCGCGGTCCAACGCATCGCGGCGTCGAAGAATGAACGCGAAGGCTTGCTCGCGACGCTCTGGTTCCAAGTCGCGCACTACGCGCTGCGCCCGTGGCTCTGGATCCTGGTCGGCCTCGCCTCGCTGATCGTCTTCCCCACCAAGCACGTCGTCTCGCCGGTCGACGGACGCGTCGTGGAGATGAGCGCACAGGAGCTGGTCATCGCGCCGGACGGCGGCGGCGAAGCCGTGCGCATCGCGCTCGCCGACTCTCCCGAATTCGCTGCACAAGGCTGGTCCGCTCGCCCCACCGATGAAATCGTCGGCGGCGTCTCCGTCACCGCCGGCCAGGCGCTGGCCGAGACCGATGACGAGCGCGCGTACATCGCGATGATGGTGCGGTACTTGCCGACCGGGCTCTTGGGCCTCGTCGTCGCTTCGCTGCTCGCGGCCTTCATGTCGACGATCGACACGCACGTCAATCTCGCGTCGAGCTACTTCGTGAACGATGTCTACCGACGCTTCATCCGCGGCGAAGCGGATCCCAAGCACTACGTGCTCGTCGCGCGCATCGCCAGCGCCGTGGTCCTTGTGCTCGGAACGCTGCTCGCCAGCGCGAGCGATTCCGTGATCAGGCTGTTCACATTCTTCCTCGCCTTCCTGTCGGGTGTCGGCCCCGTCTACATCGGCCGCTGGCTCTGGTGGCGCGTGCGCGCGCGCACCGAGATTGCCGCGATGTGCACCTCGGCCGTCACCGCGACCTACCTGACCTTCTTCTTCGAGTGGCCGGCCACCATCTTCGGCAACGCGGCCGGCACGATTCCGAACCCCGCTCGCGTCCTGTGCGTCGTCAGCGCTTCGCTGCTCGTCGCCGGTCTCGTCACCGTGCTCTCCGCTCCGCCCGACCCGCGTGACTTGATCAAGTTCTACCGCCGCGTCCGCCCGATCGGTTGGTGGGGACCGCTGCGCGTGCTGTGCCCCGACGTGCACACCGAACGCGAAGTCGCACCGGCACTCGTCGGCGTCGCCTCGAGCTTGCTGCTGACGTACAGCCTGATCCTCGCGCTCGGCTTGGGCTTCCTCGAGCGCTCGGGCGAAGCCTGGACCGCCGCCTTCTGCGCGCTCGCCGGCGCGGCGGGTGTTTGGTGGAGTCTGCAACGACTGGCCCTCGTCTCGCCGGTCGTTCCAGATCCCGAGGACTGACCGGCGCCCTGAGGGGCTCGACGAGAGCCCGCAGACTTCTCGGGGTTTCTTTCACGGAAGCGCCCGCGCCGTTCCTTTGGGTTCCCGGCGCTGCGCTCATCTCGCGGCGTCGCCCCCCATGAGCCTCGCCCGCGATCTGTGCCAAGTCCGTGCCTCCCTGGAAGCGCAACTCTCGCGCGGGGTCCTCGCGGCGATCGAGTCTTCGTTGCGCGAGTCGTGCGAGGCCGGCGGCGAAGGGCGCGCTCTCGACATCGGTGATCGCGCGCCGGACTTCGAGCTGCTGACGGAGTCAGACGAACGAGTGCGCTCCGCCGACTTGCTCGCGAACGGCCCGCTGCTGCTCTGCTTCATCCGCGGAGCTTGGTGTCCATTCAGCGCGACCGAGCTGCAGTACCTCGAGCGCTTTGCTCCGCAGGTGCGCGAGACCGGAGCGTCGATCCTCACGCTCTCGCCCGAACCGCTCGAACGCTGCGCCGCGCTCCGCGAGTCGCTGCAGCTCGGCTTCCCCATCTTGCAAGATGCGGGCAATCGCATCGCACGACGCTTCGGCCTCGAGATCGAGTTCAACGATCCCTTGCGAGCCGTCCTGAGGTCGGACGCCGACTCGCTCGGCAGCGGAGGGCTCCGCGAGCTGCCCGTCCCGGGACTCTTCGTGATCGACGACCGCGGCATCGTGCGCTACGCCTTCACCACCGCCGAGTACCACCTGCGCGCCGAGCCGGACCTGTGGCTGAGCGTACTGCGGAAGATCTGACGGTCGGCTGGAGCTATGGCACGCTCGCCTGCCACAATCGCGCGCCGATGACGAAGCCTCTCGATCGCGCGCAACGAAAACACCTCGCGCACTCCTATCCGCACAACCACGACTACCGGATCATCGGTTCGCGGATGGTGCCGAGCTGGAAGCTGTGGCGCCGCGAGGGACGCCTGCGCGCGCTCTATCCCCGCGCACCGCGCAGCTTGGTCGACTTGGCGAGCTGCAAGGGTTGGTTCGTCCTGCAAGCGGCCCGCGCCGGTTGTCCGCGAGCGCTCGGACTCGACGTCTACCGCCCCGACCTCGACGCGTCGCGCGCGGCAGCCTCGCACCTCACGATCGACGCTACCTTCGAGGAACGACGGCTCGACGATCTAGTCACTGACGTCGAGTCGGGCGCCCCGCCCTTCGAAGTCGCCTTGCTGGTCAACGCGTACCAGTACTTCTACTTCGGCAGCGATCGTGACGAACGCGCCGTGCTCGATCACCGGGTGCTGTTCAAGCGCATGCGCCGCGTCTGCGAAGGGCGCCTGATCTTTTCGAACCGCATCGACTTGGAACGCCTGCCCGACGGCGTACAAGAACGCGCCGCGCGTCTCGACGCGGCGGACGGGTATCACGCGCAAGCCGTGCGCGATGCAGCCGAGGAGTTCTTCCGCGTCGAAGAACACCCACCGCTGGGCCGCATCCCGTTGTGGGTGCTCCACGCACGCTGAGCAGCGCGCGGCGCGGTCCGCACACGAAGCGAGGGCGGCGCCGGTCGGCACCGCCCTCGCCGTTTCGAAGCCCGATTCGCGCGTCAGCGCACCGAACCGGCGATCTGCAGCTGTTGGTTGTCTGCGTCGCCGAGGCTGGTCTTGAAGAAGATCGTGCCGCGCACATAGCGCTCGGTGAAGCCGGTCGTGTCGCCTTCGACGATGATCTTCACGGCCGGCTTGCCGTCCTTCGTCGTCGCTTCCGAGCGCACCGTCATCTCCGGGCGGCTGAAGCGCATGCTCACTTCAGCGAGCTCGAACTCGGTGCCGTCGACATGATAGAGGATCGCTTCGCCGCTGAACTTGGAGTTCTGCGCGACGACGCCGAGCTGAATCTGGTCCGGCTCGATGCGGATGTCACCGTACATCTTGGCGATGACCTGGGTCATGACGGTGTGCGTCACCGGTTCGGCGCCGGGCTCGGTCACGCCCGTGCCTTCGATCTCGAGGCGGGCGTTGAAGTTGCCCCACGGCGCGTCTTCTTTGATCACCACATCGAGGATCAGGTTGCCGTCGGCGTCGCGCGACTTCTCGGAAGCCGTGAGATAGTTGTTCGACGGCGTGATGCGCGTGATCTGGAAGTTCTTGTCGGCCAGTACGAGCTTGAGCTCGGCGTGGTGCGCTTCGTGTTGCGGAAGGTCACCGAGGCGCAGCAGCGTGGGCTCGAGCGCGACGAACTGCTTCAGCGTCGCGGAGATGTTGAGGATCTGGTCCGGGCCGTTGTCGTACGAAACCGTGACGGTCTTCTTCTGCGGACCGATACCCTTCGGCTTCCAGACGACCGGAATCAGGTCGCCCTCGCCCGGCTCGAAGCTCGTGCGCGAGAGCGACGTCGTCGTGCAGCCGCAGCTCGGCTTGACGCGCGTGATCTCGAGCGCCTTGCCGCCCTGGTTCTCGAAGGCGAACTCGTGTTCGAGCGGCGCCGTGTCCCAAACCGTGCCGAAGTCGAATTCCTTGTGCGCGAAGACGAGCTTACCGCCGTCGGGATTGATCGGCTTGGGCTGTTCCTGGATGCCGCGCATGCGCTGCTCCAGCTTGTACTTGGCATCCTCGAACTCGGCCTTGGTGATCTTCCCGCCGCTCAGCGCAGCGCTCAGCGTCTGCATCTCCTGCTTGTACTGGTCGCGATCCATGCCGCCCATCGCAGCGTCGGCCTTGCCGGCGGAATAGGCGGCTTTGCTCACGGCATCCGCCTTCGGGTCCTCGACGGGCTTGCGGTTCGCCGCGTCCGTCGCGAGCTGAGCGGCCTTGATCGCGGCGGGGTCGGCCTTAATCGAATCGGCGGACTTCTGCTCTGTTTGGCCGGCCGCCGTCGCAGCTTGCGTGGCGCCTTGCTGCTGCCCTTGCGTGGCATCCGCGGCCTCTTCTGAACAAGCGGAGAGGGCGATCAGGGTGACGAGGCCGGCCACGAGGAGCGGGGCGCGTCGCGAGCAAAGGAGTCGTGCGTGCATGGTCTGAGGGGGGTTTGAAAGGTGTCGTGAGTCCTCGATCGGCAGGACCGTCCAGGTGACTCGAGCCAAGATCGTGCCCCATCGAGCTGAAACGGCCAAGGGCCCCAAGGCCGATTCCCGCTCCGAAGCGGTGCGCGCCGTACGCATCGATTCCGCAGCTGTTGGGCCCGATTGGCCCCGGAAGGCCTCAGCGCGGCAGTTTCGCCTGGATCGGAGCGCCGCCGGCCCCATCCACAGGCCCGCGAACGGCGCCTGCGAGCGCCACGGACGACTGCCGGCCGGGGACGCTCGGCGACCACCAGCGGGCTTCCCACTCTAGAGCGTCTTCGGGCAAGAGCGCCCGGGCGACACAGGTCTCCCAGTGGATGGGCCAGGTCGCCCACTCACCGTCTGTGCCCTTGATCGACAGACGCAGCTGCAGTTGCTGGTCGAGGTGGGCGATCGCATCGCCGCTCAGGACCAGCTCGCGTGCCGGCCCCACGGGCATCGTGAATTCCACGAGCTTGCCGCTCTCGATCTCCACGAAGTGCCGACCGACCAAGCCGTTGCCGCCGACGCGCAATTCGTAACGGCCGGGGGACAGGTCATCGAACTGGAAGTGCCCATCACTCCCGACTCGAGCCCGGCCCGCGACCGCTTCGAAACGGCTCTCCACGTCGGGTCCCGCGTCGACCCACGAGGGGCCGACGATGCGAGCCGTCACCACCGCATTTGCGAGCGCGGTCGTGACGGCTCCGCTCTCCAGGGAAGCCCGCAGGCCTCCCGGTGACTTCAAGTCGACGGTGTCAGCGTGATCCGGTTGACTGCCATCGAGCTCCAACGACCGCAGCACCCGACGGCCACCGTGCAGGCGCATGTCGATGCGCCACACTCCGGGAGGCAGTGCCTTCCAAGTGATGCGGTTCGTCCTGAGTCCGCTGTCGGCCTCGACGACCAAGGGTGCGCGCCGACCATCACGCTCGCGGATCGCCGTCGCTCGCACGACGCCGTGAATGCCCCCCGACAGAGGGTCCTGCACCGTGAGCACGACGCGCGTCGCGTGCGCGTCGAGCGACCCGACCACGACTTCGGACTGCAACTCGCCGGCCTGGAAGAGGATCGGATCGAACGGCACCAAGCCGCTCGACTCGAACTCGAGTGGGTACAGCAAGTACTCACCGCGCGGCAGGGACTGCACTTCGAACGAACCGTCCACGGCGACTTCCAAGCTCAGGTCGAGGCTCGGGAGTGTGCGCAACGGGTCGAGTCGGGCGGGTCGCAGGCCGACTCTCAATCCGGGCCTGTGAACAGGTTGTCCATCCGGGTCGACGAGCCAACTGCGCAGCTCGAACGCCGGCACCAACATGATCGGAAGCGGCAACCGGCCGTCCTCGGGCACCCGCACGTCGAAGACCAGCAGCGAGCGTCCGATCTCGACCCCATCGACCGAGAGCGTCTCGATGCCCTGTCTGTCGCGATCGACATCACGCAGCAGGAAGCGTCCTTGTGAGTCCGTCACGGCTTGACTCTCGCGCCCCGAGCCCTGCTGCCCCGTCAAGCTGTCGGAGCTCAAGAAGTCGACCGCAGCGACCCGAATGCCCGCGAGCGGACTGCGGTCTTCGTCCAACACGACACCGGCGATGTCGACCGAGGCGGCCGTGTTGTAGACCAGCTCGAGTCGCTGCACTCCGGGACCTTGAACCAAGTGGTGCTCGAGCGAGTGGTGCGGTCGCTCAGTAGAGCTGCGGTCGCCGATGCAGAAGACGTAGCGCCCGAGTTCATCCGACGGCGAGGCGTTCGCGCCGAACGCGGCGGCAAGGCCTGCGGGCAGGGCCTCGAAGACGGCGACACCGTTCTCGTCCGTCGTCGCTCGACGTGCATCATCGAACCCCGCGGGACGCATGAAGTCGTGGTGATAACAACGGTCCAGTGCTCCCGGCGCGCGGAACGGCCAAGCCAATGGCGTGGCAAGGACCGGGATGCCTGCGACGGGCCGGCCGAGTGGATCGTTGATGTACAGCTCGACTCGGCGCGGTGGCAACCGCTCGAGTCGGAAGACGTGCTCCGCATCAGGATCGAGCGGCAGATCGACGACGGCCCAGCCGAAGCCCATTCCGTCGTACGCGATCAATACGCGGTCGACGTCGCGCTGCGTGTAAGCACCGATCGCATCCCACCACGTCAGTTCGAAGTCCTTGTTCCACGCTGCGACCTGACGCAGGCGATGCGTCGGGAGCTCGGCTCCGCTCGTCTCGGCGAGCCACAAGCTGCCGGAGGCTTCCCAGTCCCCGATCAGCTCGACGTGCAAATCCAACGCGGGCGCAAGTCGGAACTCACCGAGATCCGCGTCGACCGCAGTCAATCCGAAGTCGTCGCTCGTCAGCTGCCAGCGCACGAAGCGGCCTTCGAAGCTCGCGAGGCCGGCGTGGTGTGAGATGCGCAGCGCAAACTGGTCCTCACCGCGGACGACCAGTCTCGCGTCGTCGTGATTGGAGCCCTGCAGGAGACCGTCGAATTGGAACCAGCCATCCACGTCGGTCTGCGTCTCGATCGCCAGAACGGCGCCATCCTCGGTGCCCCTCGTGAGCCGCACCTCGGCGCCGACCACCGGCGAGTCGTCGTGACGCAGCACGCGACCCGAGCAGCCGATGAATTCTTCCGCTCCCGCTGCGCTCCCCGAGCTGTCGCGCGCGACGAGATCGCGCTCCGTCGTCAGCTCCGGACGATCGACAGCCACATCCACTCCGCCGAGCGGCGCTTGCACGTCGACGTCGAGCACGATTGGAGGTTGAGCGCTCGAGGTACCCGGTAGTCGCACCGTCCACCACAGCGCCGCGAGCAATCCGGTCAGCAGAAGTCCGGTCACGATCTGGAACGCGGTCAAGCTCTGCGCCCACCCCACGAGGCCACCACCGCCCGCAGCCGCTCCTGTGCTGCCGGCAACTCGCGGCCAGGAACCGGCTCCGAGCCACAACACGAGACCAGTGCGCCACTCGATCGCGTTCTCGCCACCACGCTGGTCGAGCCGCAGGCGCAGCTCAGCGAGTCCGCGCGTGATGCGCGACCGCGCCGTCTCGGCCGGCACCCCGAGCTGTTCGCCGATCTCGCGGTAAGAGAATTCGTCGTAGAAGCGCAGCACGAGCACGTCGCGCAGCACCGGATCGAGTCCGAGGAGCACTTCGCTGACGAGCCGCTGCGTCTCGATGCGCGCGACGATCTGATCTCCCGATTCGATCGGTTGTTCGCGTTGCGCCGCTTCCAGCCAGCGCGGATCCTTCTCGCGGCTCTTCGCCTTGCCGCGGTCCCGCGCGAGGTTGCGGGTGAGCGTCGCCAGCCAAGCGCGCAGGTTTCCGCGATGTCGCGGCGGACGCGTGATGGCATGGACCATGCTCGCCTGCGTCAGTTCCTCGGCGGCTTCCTCACCGACGACCAGCGAGGTGGCGAGACGACGGACCCAGCGGCCGTGCTCGAGCAGCTCGTCGATCGTGACGGGGGAGGATGCGGCACCTTCGGACATCGACGCCTAGAAGGCACGCGATGCCCCGATCTGTGAAGGAAAGTGCGCGAAATTTGCCGACGGGGCTCCCGCACGGCCTGTTGACGGCCGGCGCACGCCGCAGCGCCCGTCATTCCGGCAGAATCACCTCGACCGCCACGCTGCCGCCCACCACCACGGAGGCCGTGCAGGAGACCTGCTCGATCCTCCCGCTTCCGTCCGGCACCTCGCAGTCGAGCGGCGCGCGAGCTTGTCGGGCGTACCGATCTCGAGCTGTCTCGGGCAGCCGGTCGGCGGCACGAACTGTCCGTGCGCGTCGAAGGTCTGCAACAGCGGGGCTTTCGCGCGCGGTTCACGTCGCGGTAGACAACGTTGCGCACGACGACGGCGAACCACGAGCGCAGATTGCCGCGCTGCCGGGGAAGACCCTTGATGGCGCGCAGGAAGCTCTGCTGCACGACGTCGTCCACCCGGTCCTCGCCGTAGACCAACCCGCGCGCGAGCCGGCGTGCGAAGGCGACGTGCTCGAGCAGTTCCTCGGGGGCGGGCGGCGTGTTGTGCGTCGAATCCATCTCAGGACGTCATGAGTCAGCGGAGCCGAGGCGTGAGCTCCCGATTCCGCGCGGAATGCCGCGGAGCGCCGACCGAGCCCCCGCTTCCGCCCCACGGGGGGCGGACGCTACCCTCTGATCCACCACTCCGCCGAAGATCACGAGGTACTCCATGTCGAAGCTGTTCACCGCGCTCTGCGCCATCCTCTCGCTGACTCTGACAGCCTGCACGGGCAACCCGCCGTCGAAGTCGTTCGACAGCGATCGCCCAGCAGTTGAAGTCCGCGCCGGTATTCCCAGTCAGCAGCGCGGCGCGCGCGACATGAATCCTCAGCAAGTCAAGTTCGTGATCAAGCTGCTGAACGGCGAGTACTAGCGAGATGCGGCGCAGCGCTGCACTGCTGCTCGCGTGCGTTGCAACCGTCGCGTTCGTCGCCGGCTGCACCAAGACGATCAGCTGCTCGTTCAGCCCCCCGTTCGCGCTCGTCGAGTTCGTCGAGACTTGGCCCGTCGGCACCGACCTCGATCATCCCGAGCTGCGCGATACGCACGAAGTCTGGCTCGAGATGATCGGCGGCGCGCGCCACACGATCGAGCTGGAACACTTTTACGCGTCGAACGCGGAAGGCAGTCGGCTCGAACCCGTGATCAAGGCGCTCGAAGCCGCAGCGGATCGCGGCGTGAGGGTGCAGTTCACGGCGGACAAGGGCTTCTACCAGCGGCAGTACAAAGGCACGCTGGATCGCCTCGACGCGCGCGACAACATCGACGTCGACCTGATCGACTTCGGCGCGCTGACCGGAGGCATCCAGCACGCGAAGTGCATGTTGGTGGACGGCGACGACCTCTATGTCGGCAGCGCGAACTTCGACTATCGCGCGCTGGAGCACATCCAGGAGCTCGGAGTCCGCGTGGATTCGCCGGAGGTGGGTGCTTGGGTGCAAGCCGTGCTCGAGTACGACCGTGCGGTGGCTCGCGGCAAGACGCCCAAGACGCCGGAACCCGGCAAGCGACCGTCGATCAAGGCGCTGTTGGGCAACGCAGTGGGCAGCGGGAGCTTCACGCTCTCCGCCGCCTTCAGCCCGAGCGGTTCACTGCCTGACTCCAGCACCTACGACTTGCCCGAGCTGGTCGCGTCGATCCACCGCGCGACGGAGTCGATCCGCTTGCAGCTGCTCTCGTACAAGCCTGTCGATCGTCAGGGCGAGTGGTGGCCCGAGCTCGACGATGCGCTGCGCGCCGCTGCGGAACGCGGCGTCGACGTCAAGCTGATCGTCGCCGACTGGTCAGACAAGCCCGGCTCGATCGAGACGCTCGCGAGCCTCGCCGCGCTCGAGCACTGCAGCGTGTCGTTCATGCGCATCCCACAACACGAGTCCGGTCCGATCCCCTTCGCACGCGTCGTGCACGCGAAGTACATGGTCGTCGACAGCGACTTCGCGTGGATCGGCACGAGCAACTGGCAACGCGGGTACTTCACGAAGAGCCGCAACCTCGGCTTCTTCCTCGACGGCACGGAGCCGGCGGGAACGCTCGCGAAGTTCTTCGACGGAAACTGGTCGTCGAAGTACGCCGAGCTGGTCGCACCCGCGGCGACTTCCGAGCGACCGGCGGGTCACTGAAACGCCGCGCAAGGTCCGCTGCGACTTGGCGCCAAAGGAGCGAGGGGCTTTCGATCGCTCGAAGGCCCCCGCTCGTTCCGATTCGACCCCTCGTCGAAGTGGAAAGGGGGAGGCGGCGGCCCAGGCACCCGTCGATCGGGCCCCATCCGTGAACGTCCCCAATTCCGCGCGTCATCGTCCCCCGCACAGGAATCGGGCCCCTCGTCACGGCGCCCACCACGTTCGCGTTCGAGGCAGGCGCCCGGTCTCAACAACCCGGGCCGTCGCTGCTGCTTCGACGCCCAGCATCCGCGCGAGGTTCACCCACGACTGGAGCATCCCCCTTACAGGGCCATAACCATTTCAATTGCAAAGACTTGCGTGGTTCCGATTCTCGGGCGGCCGCCGCGGAACCCCGTTCGGTGCACGAGGTTGAGTGCGGGGTCTTCACCACTCCCGATCGTCCCGAGCCCCTTGGAGGCCCCGATGTCACGACTGCTCTCCGGCCTGATGGCCTGTTCCCTGATCCTCGGCTTCAGCGCCGACGCCGACGCCCAGCGCCAAACGCAGCGGCCCACCGACGCCCCCGCAGCGCGCTGCACCGAGTGCGGCGCAAGGACTCAACTGGTCCAGCGCTTCGAGCGCCGCGCCCCGCGCCGGAGCGTGCGCCGCGAGTTCACCTTCACCCGCGAACGCGTGAACGCCCCCTTCGCCGCAACGCAGCGCGAAGAGGCCCGTCAAGGTCGCGGGCGTCGCGGTGATGCGAAGGGCGGCGAAGGTCGCGGGCGTCGTGGTGATGCACGCGGCGGCGAAGGTCGCGGGCGTCGTGGTGATGCGAAGGGCGGCGAGGGTCGCGGGCGTCGTGGTGATGCACGTGGCGGCGAGGGACGTCGCGGCAACTCCGAACGCGCCCGCAAGCAACGCGAGAAGCTGCGCAAACAGGCCGACACGAACGGCGACGGCGTCGTGGATCAAGCCGAGCGCGAGGCGGTGCGCAAGAAGATCCAAGAGCGTCGCAAGCGCGGCGGCAAGGGCCGAGACGGCGAGCGTCGCCCCGTCTGAGAAGTACGGTACCGCTCGCGGGAATCACTGAGCGGCACAGGCTCAACCAATCGCTCCACCGGTCCGATACAGGCCGGATGAGCATCACCCTGCATCTCCTCCGGTCTTCACAGTTCGCCTTCGCTTGCCTCGTTGCCCTCGCCACGAGTTGCTACGCGCCCACACACGGCTCTGAGCAGGCCTTCGAGGACTCCGCCGTCACCGAGTGGCCCGCGGACACGCAACGGGGCGCCGCCGAGGCGAAGTTCATGCGAGCGCTGAAGTACGACGAAGGACGCGGCGTCGCCGCCGATCCGGCCATGGCGGCCGAGTTCTACCTCCAAGCCGCGGAGAACGGTCACCTCGGCGCGCAGACCAACCTCGGCCGGCTCTACTACCAAGGCCGCGGCGTCGAGCAGTCGTTCGACGAGGCCATGTTCTGGTTCACCACTGCAGCGGAGTCCGGCTTCCCCGCCGCGCAGTGCAACTTGGGAGCCATGTACCACCTCGGCCAAGGCACCGAACGCAATGCGGACCTGGCGATCCAGTGGCTGAACGCTGCCGCCGCACAAGGCAACGCCAAGGCGCAGGGCATGCTCGAGACGATCTACGCGCGCGGCATGGACACCGACTGCGACCCGGAAGAATCCGCCGAGTGGTTCGAGATGTCCGCCGACCAAGGCGGCGCGTCTGCTCAGTACCGGATGAGTCTCTTGATCGAAGAGGGCTGCGGCGATCCCGAAGCCCACGACTCCGCCGTGGAGTGAATTCTGCGTGCCGCGGAATGAGGCGACGCGCCGGGGCTTCCAGGGCGGGTTAAGCTTAGGAAAGCGCAACACCGCCTCCAGTGCGCCCTCGAGACCTGTCGAAGAAAGCGGAGAGAAGCCCTTGCGACTGAATCTCAGTTGCATAAGATCTCTCACGTGGGCCTGAGGCCCCGCCCCCCTGCCATGATCATCTGCCACTGCCACGGAGTCTCCGACCGCGAGCTGCGCGCCGCCGCCAGCCGCGGCGAGTCGTGTGCCGACGTCGCGCGCTCCTGCCGCGCCGGCTCGGCCTGCCACGGTTGCCTGCCGGCCGTGCGCGAGATCCTGCGCGAGAACGTGGTCCGCGAACTCTCGCGACCCAAAGTCGAAGAGCGCCAGTAGCGGCCCCGCGCCGCACCGCCCTCGCAGCCGCAGCTTTCTCCCGCGGCACCTCCGCCTTCGTCGCGGGCGCCGCTAGAATGTTCGGCCGCACTCACCACAGAGGAATGACAAGACTATGCAGGGCAACAAAGAGATCATCGACAGTCTGAACACGCTCCTCACCGCGGAGCTGACCGCCATCAACCAGTACTACGTGCACTACAAGATGTGCGAGAACTGGGGCTACAAGAAGATGGCGAGCCACTTCAAGGCCTTCTCGATGGGCGAGATGAAGGACGCCGACGAAGTGATCGAGCGCATTCTCTTCCTCGAAGGCGTACCGAACATGCAGCGCATGAACCCCGTCAAGGTCGGCGAGACCGTGCACGAGCAGCTGCAACTGGCACTCGAACTCGAGTCCGGTCAGGTCAAGATGCTGAACGAGCTCGTCGCCCTCGCCACCGAGGTCGGCGACAACGGCACCCGTCACCTCGCCGAACACGGCGTGCTCGACGAAGAGCAACACCTCGACTGGGCGGAAGCGCAGCTCGGGATGATCAACGACATCGGCATCAAGAACTACCTCGCCGAGATGATGTCGGACGAGGGCTGAGCCCGCGCGAACGGAATCGGCGGTACCCCCGTCGGTTCCGACAAGTCGAAGCTCAAAGGCTCCCTCGCTAAGTACGTCCTCGAATCCGCCGGTGACGTCGCGGCCGACCGCGTGCCGATGACCACCTTCTTCGCTCGCGAAGAGTCCGGAGCGTTCGTCGGCATGGTGCGCATGCGCCACTGCCTGAACGAGGCGCTCGTCGAACACGGCTGCCACATCGGCTACTTCGTGCGCAGCGACCGGCACGGTCACGGCTACGGCAAGCAGATCCTCGCGCGCGCGTTGCTCACCACCGACAAAGACAATCCAGCCTCGATCGCGCTAATCGACGCGTGCGGCGGCGGGCGGGCCGTGTCTGCGGTTCTGGATCGAGCACGGGGACTGATCGGCCGGCTTAGAGTGAAGTACACGGGCGTAGTAGTGCTCGCCGTGTTGCGGATAGACGCGCGGCGGTTCGTGGAACTCGTCGACTTCGGCGCGCGAGGTGGCGCGGAAGGCGAGGTGGTGCAAGGCGCCGGGCTCGCGGCGGTGGACCGCTTCGGTCGCGAAAGCGGAACGCGGCGACGAGATCGCGATGCACAAGCCGTCCGTGAAGTACTCGATCACGTGCATCTCGTGCGCGTCGAGCGTCGCCTCGGAACGCCGCGCCGGATCGAAGCCGAGCAGCGGCATGAGGCGATCGTAGAACGGCAGCGCGGTCGCCATGTCGGCGACGGTGAACTGGATGTGGTCGACGACGGGTTTCATGAGTCGTGTTCGCGTTGGCCGGCGCGCCGCTCGGCGACTGTGCTGGATCGATCGATCGCGAGCGTTGGTGGGCCCTGCAGGACTTGAACCTGCGACCGAGCGATTATGAGTCGCCTGCTCTAACCAGCTGAGCTAAGGGCCCGGGGCGCCGACGAACCAACTGGCGGCCGGGCGCGCGAGAAGGATACGGTCCCGAGCGGCGCGCGTCTCGCGGTGCCCGAGAGACGCGGCTCGGCGAGCTGGGACGACCGCACCGGCGGGCGTGCGAGACGCAGACATCCGGCGACCCTAAGCTCCGATTCGCCGATGTGCGTAGGCAGCGCTCAGCCCGCGGACGGAAGGCCTCGGAGGGCGCTCGGAGCGTCGCGGATCGGGTCCCGTCGCGGGCCCCCAGGCGCTAAGCTGTTCGCCCCTCGACCTCGGCCCTGCGCCGACTCCCCACGACCCCTCACTCGGAGCGACTCATGCTCTTCCGACCGGCTGCCCGCCTCGCGACCACTTCGACCCTCGGCCTCGCCCTCTTGTTGACTGCCTGCGGAGGATCGGACTCAGGATCAGGGGGCAGCGGAAGCACCGCCGCCGCCGCGTCGAATGGACACCCGAGCCGTCCGGTGAACGACAGGGGAGAGATGATCGAGACGGAACCCGAGGCTTACAACCTCGACATTCCGATGGTGACGTACGCGTGGGACCCGCAGGCCGGCGACGCGGGCGTCAGCGCTGAAGACGGCGGCCCCGGGTTCACCGGCGAGGGTTGGACCACGCGGATGACGTTCCCCGCGCTCGGGTCGGACAAGGCGGTCAAGGGCGGCACCATCCGCATGTACCTGCCCAACTGGCCGGCGACGCTGCGCCTCGCCGGCAAGGATTACAACACCGCGTTCAACTACCGCGCCGTCGATCTGTGCACCGAGAGCCTGCTGACCGTGCACCCGCAGACGCTCGAGACCATCCCGATGGTCGCGACGCACTGGAAGATCAGTGAGGACAAGACCACCTACACCTTCCGGATCAACCCGGCGGCACGCTGGAGCGACGGCAAGGAGATCACCTCTGCCGACGTCGTCGCGACCTTCAACCTGCACATGGATGAGCGCATCCTGCAGCCTTCCGACCAGATCACCTTCGGCAAGATGGAGACGCCCATCGCGCTGTCGAAGTACATCGTCGAAGTGAAGGTCAAGGAGGAGAGCTGGCGCAACTTCCTCTACTTCTCGGGCATGGCTCTGATGCCCGCTCACGAAATCTCGATCCCCGGTGACGAGTTCCTGAAGAAGTACCAGAACGCGTACACGGCGACTTCCGGTCCGTACACGCTCGGCACCTTCGAGATGAACAAGAGCATCACGCTGACGCGCCGCGACGACTGGTGGGGTGAGCACAACCCGGCTTGGACGGGCCTGTACAACTTCGACACCTACTACTTCACCGTGGTGCAGGACCTGTCGCTTGCCTTCGAGAAGGCCAAGAAGGGCGAGCTCGACTACTACGTCGTTCCGAAGGCCAAGTGGTGGGTCGAGGACCTGGTCCCCGGCAAGGTGGAACAGATCCGCCGCGGCCTGCTGCAGAAGCGCAAGTTCTACAACGACGCGCCGACCGGCACCTCGGGGCTCGCGCTCAACGCGACGCGCCCGCCGCTCGATGACGTGCGCATGCGCAAGGCGCTCGGCCTGCTGCGCAACCGCCCGCTGATGATCAAGCAGCTGTTCGTGAACGAGTACGAGCCGCTGAACAGCTACTGGCAAGGCGGCACGTACGCGAATCCGAACAACGAGATGCTGCCCTACGACCCGCTCGCTGCGGTCGATCTGTTGACCGAGATGGGGTACACCGAAGTCGATGGTGAGGGCTATCGCAAGAAGGATGGCGAACGACTCTCGTTCAATCTCTCGTACGCCAGCAAGCTCAGCGAGCCGAGCCTCACGATCTTCCAGGAAGACTGCAAAAAGGCCGGCATCGAGATCAACCTGCAGCTCGTCGACCCGGCGACGCGTTGGCAGAACATGCGCAAGCGCGAGTTCGACATCACGTCGACGGCCTGGGGCGCGCTGGTCTTCCCCAACCCCGAGACGTCGTGGAAGGGTGAGCTTGCCGAGAAGCTCGACAACAACAACGTGACGGCCTTCTCCGACGCGCGCGTCGACGAGCTGCTCGCGCAGTACGACCGCGAGTACGACGTGAAGCGCCGCCAGGACATCGTGCGCGAGATCGACGGCATCATCTACGAGCAGTACCCCTACGTGCTGGACTGGTACAACCCGTCGCACCGCGTGATCTACTGGAACAAGTTCTCGCAGCCCGAGTGGGGCGTTTGGCGCACGAAAGACGAGAACGACATGATGTACTGCTGGTGGATCGATCCCGAGAAGGAACGACTGCTCGAGGAAGCGCAGCAGGACGCGAACAAGGTGCTCCCGACCGAGCCCATTCGGCATCGGTTCTGGAAGCACTGGAACGCCCGCCAAGCGCAGTAGACCTCACGTCCTCGACGGCGCCGAGCTCCCACAAGGAGCGCGGCGTCGACTCCTTCTCACTGGTTCTCCCCCATGGCCGCCTACTTCGCTCGCCGCTTCCTGCTCCTGATCCCGACCTTCCTCGGGATCACCATGCTGGTCTTCGCGATCACCCGCTTCGTTCCCGGCGGTCCGATCGACCAGATGATGATGACGCTGCAGTCCGGCGGCACCGGCGCCGGTGAAGGCGGCAGCGGCGGAAGCAACGGCGGCAGCAGCGTCGACATCCCCCCGGAAGCGCTCGCCAGCCTCGAGAAGTACTACCACTTCGACTGGCCGCTCTGGCGACAGTACCTGCAGTTCCTCGGGCCGCTGAACCTCGACGAGCGCGGCGTGTTCGGCGATGATGTGACCGAAGCACAGCTGGCCGGCTGGTACGTCGATCCGGGCGAGATTGTCTTCGAAGGGCAGGCGATCGCCCGCATCCGCATGACGCAGCCGGAAGACGGCAGCGCTGCAGCGCCGACGGTCGTCTCACGCGAGTTGCTCGCACCCGCGGACGGCACGGTGTTGACCTTGCACACGGAACGAGACGCCATGACGACGGTCGGCGCTCCGCTCTACGATTGGCAACCCACCGGCGGCGAACGGACGACCGAGACGATTCCGGACATCTGGTCGAAGTCCTGGGCCGGCCTGCTGACGCTCGACCTCGGCACGTCGTACAAGTACGAGGTTCCCGTCATCGACTTGATCGTGCAGCGCTTCCCGATCAGCATCCGCTTCGGCCTGACCGGCTTCCTGCTGGCGTACTTCGTGTGCATCCCGCTCGGCATTGCGAAGGCGGTGAGGCACGGATCGAAGTTCGACATCCTCTCGAGCGCGACGGTGTTCATCGGCTACTCGATCCCCGGTTGGGCGCTCGGCGTCGTGATGCTGGTGCTGTTCGGGGGCGGATCGTTCTGGGAGTTGTTCCCGCTGGGAGGCACAGAGTCCGACAACTTCTCGGACCTCTCACTGTGGGCCAAGACCGTCGATGTCTTGCACCACATGGTGCTGCCGGTCATCGCGTACTCGATCGGCAGCTTCGCGACGCTCACCGTGCTCACGAAGAACGCGCTGATGGAGAACCTCGGACAGGACTACGTCCGTACGGCGTTCGCCAAGGGCCTGACCGAACGTCGCGTGATCATGGTTCACGCGCTGCGCAACTCGCTGATCCCGGTCTGTACGGGTCTCGGACATGCGCTCTCGATCGTCATGGCGGGCAGCTACCTCGTCGAGAAGGTCTTCAACATCGACGGCATCGGGTTACTCGGCTTCACCTCGATCATCGGTCGCGACTACTCCGTCGTGATGGGCGTGCTGGTCATCAACACGCTGCTAATGCTGATCGGCAACATCATCAGTGACGTGCTCTACGTGCTCGTCGATCCGCGCATCCGCTTCAACTAGCTATGACTGCCAAGCAAGACAAGCCCCAGTCTGTCTTCCAGCGGCGCTGGAAGCGTTTCAAGTCGATGAAGCGCGGCTGGTACAGCTTCATCGCGCTGATCGCGCTGTATCTGATCAGCCTCGCGTTGCCGCTCTTGATCAGCAATCGCGCGCTCATCGTCAGCTACGAAGACGAGCTCTACTTCCCCGCCATCTCCGGCTTCCGCCCCGCGACGGACTTCGGTCAGCGCGCGATCGGTGAGGCTGACTACCGGCAGCTGCAGCGCGACTGGGAAGCAACGGAGACGGACAACTGGGTGATGATGCCGCTCTACGCCTTCCACCCCAATGAGTCGTTGTTGCTCGAGCCGGGTCTCGAAGGGCGTCCGCCGCACGCCCCCAGCGCCAAGCACTGGATGGGCACGGACAACCGCGGGCGCGACGTCTTCGCGCGACTGGCCTACGGCTTCCGCATCTCGATCACCTTCGGACTGGGCGTGGTGGCGCTATCCTACTTGATCGGCATGCTCGTCGGGCAGATGCTCGGCTACTTTGGCGGACGCGTCGACATCTACGGCCAGCGCTTCGTCGAGATCTGGTCCGGACTGCCCTTCCTCTACACGGTGATCATCATCAGCTCGATCGTCACGCCGAGCGTGACCGTGCTGGTTCTGATCCTCGCCGTCTTCCGCTGGATGGGCATCAGCTTCTACATGCGTGGCGAGTTCTACCGCGAGAAGTCGCGGGACTACGTCGCGGCCGCGATCGCACAAGGTGACTCGCATGCCTCGATCATCTTCCGCCACATCCTTCCCAACTCGTTGACGCCGATCATCAGCTTCGCGCCCTTCGCGCTCGTGGCGTCGATCTCATCGTTGGTCTCGCTCGACTTCCTCGGCTTCGGCTTGCCCGCGCCGACGCCCAGCTGGGGCGAGCTGGTTGGCCAAGGCCTCGAGAACATCACCAAGTGGCACTTGGTCGTGTTCCCGCTCGGCGCGTTGTTCTTCACCCTCATGATGGTCGTCTTCATCGGCGAAGCGATCCGCGAGGCTTTCGACCCCAAGGTCTTCTCCCGCCTGCGCTGAGCCATGAGTGCCAACAAGCAAGAACCGCTGCTGCAGGTCAAAGACCTCCACACGATGTTCCACGTCGAGGGCAAGGAAGCCCACGCGGTGAACGGCGTGTCCTTCGACATCCATCCCGGCGAGATGCTCGGCATCGTCGGCGAGTCGGGTTCCGGCAAGTCCGTGACGTCGCTGTCGATCATGCGCTTGATCCCCGACCCCCCCGGGGAGATCGCCGGCGGACAGATTCTGTTCGGTGGACGCGACTTGTTGAAGCTCAGCTTCGATGAGATGCGCAGCATTCGCGGCAAAGAGATCGCGATGATCTTCCAGGAACCGATGACGTCGCTGAACCCCGTGTTCACGATCGGCATGCAGGTCATGGAGTCGCTCCTCTTCCACGAGAAGATCAGCAAGCAACAAGCGGAAGAACGCGCCGTCGAGGTGCTCGAACAAGTCGGCATCCCCGACGCCCGCAAGCGCCTCAAGGACTACCCCCACCAGTTCTCGGGCGGCATGCGACAGCGCGTGATGATCGCGATGGCGTTGATCTGCAAGCCGGCGTTGTTGATCGCGGACGAACCGACGACGGCGCTCGATGTGACGATTCAGGCGCAGATCTTGGATCTGATGAAAGAGCTGCAGGCGCAGCGCGAGGGCGCGGCGATCCTGTTGATCACGCACGACTTGGCCGTCGTTGCCGAGACTTGCGATCGCGTGATCGTGATGTACGGCGGCATGATCCAAGAGATCGCGAGCATCACGCAGCTGTTCGACGATCCGCAGCATCCGTACACGCAAGGCTTGCTCGGCTCGATCCCGCACATGCAGGACAAGGGCAAGCCGCTGCAAGCGATCCCCGGCAATGTGCCGAGCATCTTCAACCTACCGGATGGCTGCCGCTTCAACACGCGCTGCCCGAAGGTCCAGGACCGTTGCTTGACCGAAGAGCCCGAGCTGATCGAAGTCGCGCCCGGACACTGCGTGCGCTGTCATCTCGTGGAAGGATCCTCGGCATGAGCGCTGCTGAACAGAGCGTCGCGCAGCGCGCGAATGCTGCGATGGGCACGCCGCTGCTCGACGTGAACGACCTGAAGGTCTGGTTCCCGGTCTACGGCGGCGTCTTGCGCCACAAGGTCGGCACCGTGAAAGCGGTGGACGGTGTCAGCTTCGAGCTGCGCCGCGGTGAAGTGCTCGGCTTGGTCGGCGAGTCGGGCTCCGGCAAGACCACCGTCGGTCGCGCCATCATGAACCTGCACAAGACGATGTATCCCGACGTCGAGCTGGGCGGAACGATCCGGTTCCGTGGCAAGCACGGTGACGTCGACCTGAACGGCCTCGGCCGCAAGGCGATGATCCCGCACCGCGCCGACGTGCAGATGATCTTCCAAGACCCTTTCAGCTCGCTGAACCCGCGCATGACCGTCGCGGGCATCATCGAGGGGCCGATGAAGATCCACACGGGCCTGAACAAGGCGCAGCGCGCCGAACGCGTGCGCGACTTGCTCGACCGCGTCGGCCTGCAACCGCAGTACGCCGAGCGCTATCCCCACGAGTTCTCAGGCGGACAACGCCAACGCATCGGCATCGCGCGCGCGCTCGCGACGCGTCCGCAGCTGATCATCGGCGACGAACCGGTGTCGGCGCTCGACGTCTCCGTTCAAGCGCAGGTGATCAACCTGATGCAGGAACTGAAGGTCGAGTTCGGCCTGACCTACGTCTTCATCGCACACGACTTGTCGGTCGTCTATCACATCAGCGATCGCATCGCCGTGATGTACCTCGGCAACGTGGTCGAGATCGGCAGCGCGGATCAGGTGTACAAGTCGCCGAAACACCCGTACTCGAAGGCCCTCTTGTCGGCCGTGCCGCAACCGGATCCGCGCAGCGATACTTCGGGGCGCGTCGTGTTGCAGGGCGACATCCCCACCCCGCTCGCCAAGCCTTCGGGCTGCGGCTTCCGCACGCGCTGCCCGATCGCGCGACCCGCGTGCGCCGAAGCCGTGCCGCCGCTGATCGACGTCGGCGACGACCACCAAGTCGCGTGCCCGTACTGGGCCGACTAGAGTGAAGTACCGTGCCAGGTTCAGTCTTGCGATCTAAGCGAGTGGCCCGCGCTTTCGGTGCGGGCCTCTCGCTTAGATCGCAAGACTGAACCTGGCACGGTACTTCACTCTAGTCGAGGACGACCGGCGCGTCGCAGACGCCCTCGTGACAACGGTAGACGGTCGGCTGACCGTCGCGAGTCGTCTTGCCCTTGGCGGCAGGCAGCAGAACCTCGAGCGCTTCGAGCTGCGAGTCTTCGAAGGCGGCGACGACGCGGTACGGCGGGTACTGCGTGTGCAGGCGGCGCAGCTCGGCGGCGTAGGCTATGTCCGTCGGATCGCCGACCAGGTAGATCTCTTGCGGCTGGCTCGTCAGCCAGTCGAGCAGGATCAAGAGCTGGCAGTAACCCGTCGGATAGCTCTCCATTTGCGGCCGGTAGCGCGCGAGTCCCTTGCGCGCTCGGTCGATGCGCGCGGTGTCGCCCGCCAGCATGCCGAGGCGCGCGGCGTTCATGCACGCGACACCCACGTCGCTCGGCAGGGCGCTCTCCGACGCGCTCGCCATGCGCACCGGCAAGCCTTCGTGGTCGGCGGGGAAGCTCCAGTAGCCGCCGCGTTCGTCGTCGGCGAAGTGCGCGTCGCAGACATCCTGCAGCTCGAGCGCGGCCTTCAACCAACGCGGGTCCCCATCCGCCTCGTAGAGATCGATCATGCCCTGCGCCACGAAGGCGTGGTCTTCGAGCAAGCCCGTGAGGTGTGAGTTGCCGAGCCGCCGCGTGCGGAACAGCCGCCCGTCCTCGGTGCGCATCATGGTGAGCAAGAAGTCCGCGTTCGCCTGAGCCGCGGCCAAGTAACGCGGTTCGTCCCAGATCGCGGCCGCTCGCGCGAAGGCGGACAACATCAAGCCGTTCCATGACGAGAGCACCTTGTCGTCGAGGTGCGGGTGCACGCGCGATTCGCGGCGCTCGTACAGCTTGGCGCGCAGCAGGTTCACGGCAATGTTCAGCTCTTCCGGCGACTTGCCGATGCGCTGCGCGAAGGCCGCCGGGTCTTGGCGCCGCGTGAGGATGTTCTTGCCCTCGAAGTTGCCGCCTTGCGACACGCCGAACCAGATACGCGCCCAGTCCGCGTCTCCGCCGCAGACCTCGTCGAACTCCTGTTTGGTCCAGACGAAGAACTTGCCCTCGCGTCCTTCGCTGTCCGCGTCGGTCGTCGACCAGAAGCCGCCTTCGGGACCGGTCATCTCGCGCAGCACGTAGTCGAGGATCTCGCGCGCGACGCGCTGGTAGTCGGCCCTGCCCGTCACCTGCCAAGCTTCGAGGTAGACCTGCGCCAGCTGCGCGTTGTCGTACAACATCTTCTCGAAGTGCGGCGCAATCCACTCGCGGTCCACCGAGTACCGCGCGAAACCGCCGCCGATCTGGTCGTAGATGCCGCCGGCGGCCATCCTCTGCAGGCTCTTCTCCGCGATCTCGAGCGCGCGTTCCTGACCGGGCCGTGATCCGAGCCGCAGTAGATAAGTCAGCTCCGTGCAGTGCGGGAACTTCGGCGCGAAGTGCGGCGGGCGTGCGAAGCCGCCGTGCACCTCGTCGAAGACCTGGTTCGAGAAGCCCACCGCCTTGGTGAGCAGCTCGCGTCCCGGCATCTCGTCCGCACCAGGTTGCTGCGTGCGTTGGTGCAGCTCGTCGATCATCTGCTGCCCGAACTCGACGGCCGCTTCAGGCTGATCGACCCAGTACGAGTGCACATGATTCAGCACATCGCGGAAGCTCGGATTGTTGCCGCGACGCTCAGGAAAGAAATACGTGCCGCCGTAGAACGGCTGCAGGTCAGGCGTCATCCACACCGAGAGCGGCCAGCCGCCGCTGCCCGTCATGCGCTGCACGACGCTCATGTAGATCTCGTCGATGTCCGGCCGCTCTTCGCGATCGACCTTGATGCAGATGAACAGTCGGTTCATCTGCGCGGCGGTCTCTTCGTTCTCGAACGACTCGCGTTCCATCACGTGACACCAGTGACACGCCGAGTAACCGATCGAGAGGAAGATCGGCTTGTTCTGTTCCTTAGCGAGCGCCAGCGCCTCGGGCCCCCACTCGTGCCAGTCGACCGGGTTGTACTGGTGCTGAAGCAGGTAGGGCGAAGTCGCGTCCTTCAGCCGGTTGCGCGGGCGTTCGTCCTGGGCGTGACCGCCTTCCGTCGCCCCTGCGCCGTGCGCGTCCTGAGGGCCCGGCACCCCGAGTTCGGAGAGCGGTGCGTGAAGTGCGGCGAGCAGCAGGAAGGTCGGAATCAGCATGGAATCTCCGGGTAGGCGGGACGACCATCCTCACGCGCTCCGACCCACTGTCCAGTCACGATCGGGATCCGAGTCGGGTAGCTGTCTGCGCATGCCCGAGGGAGCCCTTGCTCCCTCGCTTTCGTTGCGGAGAATGTCCGTGCGAATCAACCACCACCCCCGAGCCCCGAGCCGCCGCACCATGAAAGCCGAACTCTACACCTGGTCTTACTGCCCCTTCTGCCAGCGCGCCAAGGCGCTGCTCGACGAGCGAGGCATCGAGTACATCGATCACGTGATGGACTCGAAGCCCGACGAGCTCGACGACGTGAAGCGCAAGTACCAGCACGAGACCGTGCCGATCGTGCTGCTCGACGGCACCTTCATCGGCGGCTTCACGGAACTCTCCGCGGCGCTCTGATCCAGACCGAGCCGCGCGACCGATTGCGGCAGAACGACAGGCACGGGCCGCACGACAATGGATGTCGTGCGGCCCGTGCTGCTCGATCTGCCGCAACCGGTCGTGCGGCTCCTGCTCGGTTACTTGTCGCTGTCGAGCACGCCCATGCCGCTGCGGTCGGGCGCGGCGGGACGCGCCGGCGGGGTGTGGGGATTGTCCTGCAGCTCTTGCAGCAACTGCTCGACGGCCGCCGCGAGCTGCGGATCACCGCCGTCGCGCATCAGCGCCGGATCGTCGACGACCAGCAGGTCGGGATCGACGCCGTGGCCTTCGATGCCCCACGTGCCGTCCTTGTCGTAGTAGCCGAAGGTCGGCACCGCGGTATAGCCGCCGTCGATCAGACCCGGGTTGCCGGAGATGCCGACGAGCCCGCCCCAAGTGCGCATGCCGACCAGCTTGCCGAGGCCGGCCTGCTTGAAGTACGCGGGGAACGCGTCACCGCCCGAACCGGCGAGGCCGTTGATCAGCATCGCCTTCGGACCTTGGTGCGCGTCCGGCGGCCACGGCCAGTCCGTTCCATCCCGTCGCGCCCAGTAGTTCGTGATCGGCCGGTTCAACAGCTCGATGAAGCGCGTCGGAATCTGACCGCCGCCGTTCCAGCGATCGTCGATCAGAAGCGCGAGCTTGCCGATCTGGCCGAAGAACTGGCGCACCAGCTCGTTCTGTCCGTCGACGCCGGTGTCGGGCACGTAGATGTAGCCGACCGCGCCTCCCGAGAGTTCCTCGGTCATGCGGCGACGCGACTCGACCCAGTGGCGATAGCGCAAGCTGCTCTCGCTGCGCAACAGCTCGACGACGACCTCTCGCGAGTCTTCGCCGTCCGTCGGTTCCGCGCTGACGGTCAGCGTGACGCTGGCGCCGGCCAAGCCTTGGAACGCGGCCCACGGGTCTTTCGCGACGTCGAGCGCCACGCCGTCGACCGCGAGCAAGTAGTCGCCCACCGCGACATCGACGCCGGGTTGGCTGAGCGGACCGCGAGCGTCCGAATCCCAAGCCGCGCCTTCGATGATCTCAGCGATGCGGTACGCGCCGTTCTCGAGCGCGAAGTCCGCGCCGAGCATGCCGACGTTGACGCGATCGGCGGACTCGGTGTCGCCGCCGTAGTAGTAAGCGTGGCCGACGTTGAGCTCCGCGATCATCTCGCGGATCAAGAAGGAGACGTCCTCGCGCGTGACGCAGTCGTCGAGCATCGCCGCGTAGTGATCGTGGACCTGTGGCCAGTCGACGCCGTGCATGTTCGCGACGTAGAAGAAGTCGCGGTGGATGCGCCACGCGTCGCGCAGGATCTGTCGCCACTCGGCGCGCGGATCGATCATCACGCGCATGCCGTCGGTCGAGACCGGTTCCGGCTTCGCGCCCGCCGAGACGCCGGCGATGCCGACGCGACCGCCGGACTGCACGATCAGCAGCTGCGTGCCGTCGGGAGTCAGCTCGAAGCCCGCGAGGCCTTCGAGGATCACTTCTTCCTCGGGCTCGTCCGCGCTGACGTCGATCATCTGGAGCTTCGTCTCGCCGTCGAAGCCGCGCGAAGTCGAGCGCAGGTAGACGAGCGCGCCGGAGTCGGCGACCGCCATGTCGCGGAACGACCCCGCCTTGGTCGGCATGGGCACCGCACGGCGCTCGAAGCCGTCGAGGTCGATGATCAGGCGTTCTTCTTCTTCGGACTCTTCGTCGTCCGCGTCAGCGTCGCCTTCATCGTCATCGTCCGCTTCTTCGGCGTCGCCCACGTCAGCGTCGTCCGACGACTCTTCCGACTCCTCAGCCTCTGCTTCGTCCTCCGCGTCGTCGTCGTCCGTTTCCCAGCTGACTTCGTCGACTTCCGGCGCAAAGGGCGAGCCCACATCGGCGCGCAACGGCACGACGAGCAGCGTCTCGGTGTTCGCGTAGATGAACGAAGTGTCGACGTCGCCGTAGGCCGGCGAGAAGACGCGATTGCTCATGAAGTACAGGTAGTCACCTGCGCGGTCGAAGGTCGGTTCCGAGTCGTTGAACATGGCGCTCGTCACTTGGTGCGACTTGCCTGCTTCGACGTCGTACAACATGATCGCGCGGTTCATCGAGCGCTCGGCAGTGCGGTGGTAGGCGATCCAGCTCGAGTCGTGCGACCAGCTGACGCCCATGTCGTCGCCGTAGTTCGCCATCGGGTCCGTGTCGATGAGCTTCGTCTCTCCGCCCTCCAGCGCGTGCAGATAGAAGTGGCCCGCCTTGTCCGAGAACGAGAGCATCCCCGAGTCCGGCGACCAGTTGACCCCGTAGCGATAGGGCGCGCCCTCGGTCGTCAGTTGCTTCGTCTCGCCCTTGCCGTCGGACTGCGTGACGAAGAGCTCCCACTCACCGGTCGCGTCCGAGAAGTATGCGATCCAGCGACCGTCAGGACTCCACGCGGGATCGCGTTCGAACACGCCGCTGGTGCGCGTCAGGTTGCGCGGCGAGCCCTTCTCGGCCGCGAGCGACCAGATGTCGCCACGGGCTGCAACGGCGACGCGCTTGCCTTCGGGCGCGGACGAGTAGCCGGTGATGAATTCCGACGCATCGACGGCGTTCGGGCGCAGGTCGGGACGCGCGCCGGGAACGCGAACGTCCACCTTGCGCACCGTGTTGCCCGCGAGCTCGATGACGTTCAAGTCGGCGCCCAGCTGGAAGACGATCTCGCCTTCGCCGTTCGCGCCGGGACCGTTCGACGGCCACTTCACGTCGTTGTCCGTGAAGCTCGTGATCTGCGTGCGAGCGCCGGATGCGGGATCGAAGTGCCACAGGTTCAGGCGGTGCCCTTCACCGGCGTCGGACAGGTAGTACAGCTGACCGTCGTGCCACATGGGCTGCGTGTCGGTGCCTTCCCAGTCCGTGATCTGTCGCGACGTGCCGTCGCTGAGGTTCACCAGCCAGATGTCCGTCGCCATGCCGCCGCGGTAGCGCTTCCACGTGCGGTTGTCGCGCGTGTGCGGCGTGTAGGCGATCCACTGGCCGTCGCCGCTGATCGCCCCCACTGCGCCGTAAGGAACGGGCAGAGCCTCGGGCATTCCGCCGGTCGCGGCGACCGTGAAGAGCTTCGACTGCCGACCTAGACCCTCGCGACCGTTCGCGAAGAACAGGATCTTGCCGTCAGCCGTCCAGGTGCTCGGCACCTCGAAGGAGGGGTGGTGCGTCACGCGGAACGGGACGCCGCCACCGACCGGCAAGGTGTAGATCTCGTAGTTGCCGTCGTAGTTGGCGACGAAGGAGAGCGTCTGGCCGTCCGGGCTGAAGCGCGGCATGCGTTCGCCGCCGATCGGACTCGCGAGCGGGCTCGCCAAGCCGCCCGCGCTGGGGACGACCCACAAGTCTTCGCCGTAGACGAAGGCGATCTGCGTCTGACTGATCGCGGGGTAGCGCATCATCCCGCCGTGCGGGCGCGTGTCGCTGTCTTCGAAGAAGAAGCCGCTGGAGGGCGCTTCCGCGGCATTCGTGCCGCCTGCTTCTTGAGGCGCCGGAGTAGCGGCGGGCGCGGAGCTACACGCTCCGACGAAGAACGCAACGAGGGGTCCGAGAACCCGAGGTGCTAGGTGCTGCATGGGGATCCGAAGGGGATGTGTACTCGCCCGGTAAGGGCGGCTGAGGCGAGCGTCCAAGGCGCGCTTCTCGAGACGCGCGATGACTCCGTGAGCTTGCGTGAACCGTCCGCGGCTATTGCGCGCCGAACAGTCGGAAGTGTTCTTCGAGGATCTGCGCGACACAGCCGGTGAGCTTCTTGCCCGTCGGGATGTGCAGGAACTCGTTCGGGCCGTGCGCGTTCGACTGCGGGCCGAGCACGCCGGTGATCAGGAACTGCGCGTTCGGGAACTGCTCGCCGAGCATGCCCATGAACGGGATCGATCCGCCCTCGCCCATGTAGACGGCGCCGGCGCCGAACCAGTCTCGCGACGCGCAATCGGTCGCTGTTTCGAGCCAGTCGGCGAGCGCGGGTGCGTTCCAGCCCTGCCCGGTCTGTCCGGCTTCGAAACACACCTTGGCGCCGTAGGGCGGATCGGCTTCGAGCAGCTGCTTGAGCTTGAGCGCCGCGGTCGCCGCATCCGCCGTCGGCGCGACGCGCAGTGAGATCACGACCTTGGTGATCGGACGCAGCACGTTGCCGGCGTCGTCGACGAGCGGCAAGCCGGCCGCGCCGGTGATGGAGAGCGCGGGACGCCACGTGCGGTTGAGCACCAGCTCCGCGGTGTTCGAAGTGACCGGCTTTGCGCCCGCATGGAACGGGAACTTGGCCCAGACCATCTCGCCGAGCACTTCGGCTGCGACGGCGGCTTGTTCGCTGCGCTGCACGGGAATCGCGTCCGCGGCTTCGGCGAACAGCACTTCGCCGGTGGTCTCATCTTCGATGCGCGAGAGCAACGAGCGCAAGATGCGGAACGACGACGGCACGACGCCCGACGCATCGCCCGAGTGCACGCCTTCCTTGATCGTCTCGACCGACAACACGCCGGTGACGATGCCGCGCAGCGAAGTCGTGGACCAAAGCTGGTCGTAGTTGCCGCAACCGGAGTCGAGGCAGACGACCAGGCGCGGCGAACCGATGCGGTCCTTCAGCGAGTCGATGTAGTACGGCAAGTCGTAGCTGCCGGACTCTTCGCAGGCTTCGATCAAGATCACGCAACGCGAGTGCGGCACGCCTTGGCGTTGCAGCGTCTCGATCGCTGTTAGGGATGCGAACGCCGCGTAGCCGTCGTCCGCACCGCCGCGGCCATACAGCTTGTCGCCGCGCATCACGGGTTTCCACGGACCGAGTTCCGGTTCCCAGCCGGTCATCTCCGGCTGCTTGTCGAGGTGCCCGTAGAGCAGGATCGTGTCGTCCGCCGAACCAGGCACTTCCATGTAGATGACGGGCGTGCGGCCTTCGAGTCGAATGACCTCGACCGTCAAGCCGTCGATCTCGCGCGCGCGACACCAGCTCTCGATCAGCTCGGTGGCTTGGTCCATGTGGCCGTGTTCGGCCCAGGCGGGGTCGAAGTGCGGCGACTTGTTCGGGATGCGGATGTAGTCGGTGAGAGCGGGGACGATCGACTCGTCCCAGGTGCTCTCGATGAAGGAGCGTGCGGCTGCGTGGTCCATCGGGGGTTCCTTTCGGGCGGAGCAGCATAGCGGAGCGAAGGGTCCGACGCCGAGTGTCAGGCACACGAGCTGCGCGGGGCGGTTAGAGTGGGTGCGTGAACGCCCCCTCGTGGACCCTTGCACTGCTCGCCGCCGCCTTCCTCGCCGCATGTGACGGCAGCACGCCGGATGCGCCCGCGGTGCAGTCGAAGGCGCTGCCCCCCACCGCTCGACCGGAAGTGGTCACGCAGTTCGAAGAGGACCGAGCCGCGCCGCGCCACCCGTCGGACGGCGGAGGCCGCGCGGTCTTGCTCGAGGCTCCCGAGACGCTGCAAGCAGGCCAGACGGCGAGTTTCCGCTTCGAGTACACGGCCGGAGAACACGGCATCGCGGTCGGCGGAGCGTTGTTGTTCCTCGCGCCGCCGTTCTGGGATTGGTCGGACCCGCAGGCGCGCGACCCGCGTGCTCCCGGCTTCTGCACGGTGACGACGGATGCGGACGGCGTCCTGATCTCCGCGCGACAAGTCGATCGCAGCTTGCTGCAGATCCAAGTCGGCGGTCGCGCGCTCGAACGAGGCGAGACGATCGCGTTGCACTACGGCGCCGGGCAAGCCGAAGCGCGCGTCGACCGCTACGCCGAACGCGACTCGACCTTCTGGTTCCGCGTCGATGGCGACGGCGACGGCATCGGACAGCTGATCGGGGATCCTCCGCGCGTCGACATTCAGGCAGCGCCCGCCACGCGACTCATCGCGACAGTGACCAGCGTCGCGCAGCCCGGCGAGTCCGCGCAGCTGACCTTGGCCTTGCTCGACGACTTCGGGAACCGAGCCAAGGGTCCGGCGAAGGCGACTGTTCGCTCGCTGACAGATAGCAGCGACGTGCTCGAATTCGTCGAGATCGACGAGCGTGGGCATCTGCAGGTAGAGCTCGAGGAACTGCCCAGCGGCACGTGGCGCGTCGACGTCACCGCTGACCTCGGCGAGCTCGAGCTGCGCGCGCGCAGCAACCCGCTGTGGGTCCGCGAGGGCGCCGCGCCGATTCGCTGGGCCGACTTGCACGGTCACAGTGGCTTGTCCGACGGTACCGGCACGCCCGACGACTTCTTCAGCTACGCGCGCGACGTCGCGGCGCTCGACATCGTCGCGCTCACCGATCACGACCACTGGGGCGTGCGGCGGCTCGATGAAGAACCGGAACTGTGGGCCGGCGTCGCGGCCAGCGTCGGACGCTTCCACGAACCGGGCCGCTTCGTGGCGCTGCACGCCTACGAGTGGACCAACTGGATCCACGGACACCGGCACGTGTTGCACTTCGAGCCGGAGGGACCGATCTTCTCGTCGCTCGACGAACGCACGGACACGCCGCCCGAGCTGTGGGAAGCGCTGCGCGGCATGAACGCGCTGACCTTCGCGCACCACTCCGCCGGCGGGCCGATCGCGACGAACTGGGACTACCCGCCCGACCCGGTGCTCGAACCGCTGACCGAGGTGATGAGCGTGCACGGTTCGAGCGAAGCGGCCGACAGTCCGCAACGCATCTACGCGGCGCTCTCGGGCAACTTCGTGCGCGACCAACTCGAGCGCGGTTACCAGCTCGGCTTCGTCGGCAGCGGCGACGGACACGACGGACATCCGGGTCTCAGCCACCTCGACCCGAAGTCCGGATGGCGACGCTCGCCCGCGGGAACCGAACGCGTCGGACGCGGCGGTATCGCGGCAGTGCGTTGCGACGATCTCACGCGGCTCGGCGTACTCGAAGCACTGCGCGCACGCGACGTCTTCGCGACGAGTGGTCCGCGCATCCTGCTGGAGACGAGCATCGGCGAACGCGTGAACCCGACGCGCATCGCGTCGAAAGCGCTCGACGCAGCGTCCGAGTACGCGCTCGAGGTCTCGGGCACGGCGCCGATCGCACGCATCGTCGTGGTGCGCGGTCACGCTACGAAGTCCGGCATCGACGTCAAGACCGACGTCATCTCCGTGCAGAATCAAGGCGGGCTGCTCGACCTACAAGTCAGCTCGCGCATCGGCGCGCTGCCGCCCGGCTCGTGGGTCTACGCGCGGATCGAACAGAAAGACGGGGCGCTCGCGTGGAGCAGCCCCGTCTTCGTGGAGTGATCGACCTGCGCGGTCAGCCGGTCTGGCGCTCGCTCATCGGAATCTCGTCGATCGAGCGCACTTGGTTGCGGCCGGAAGCCTTCGCCAGGTAGACCGCTTGATCGGATTCCTTGAGCAACTCGTCGTAGGTCTCCATGCCGTCGATCTTCTGCGAGATGCCGAGGCTGAGCGTCACGGGGCGGTGGAACTTGCCCCACTTGATCAGGTTGGACTCGATACGCTTGCGGATGCGTTCCGCCGCGATGCGAGCGCCGTCCTGGTCGGTGTTGACGCAGATGATCAGGAACTCTTCGCCGCCGATGCGGCAGATGTCCTCTTCCTCGCGCATCGCGTCGCGCATCGCCTTCGCAGTCTCCTTGAGAACCACGTCGCCGGCGTCGTGACCGTGCTCGTCGTTGACCGACTTGAAGTGGTCGATGTCGATCATGATGATCGAGAGCGGGTTGCCGGTGCGCTGCGTGGACTCCCAGACTTGGCTGAGGCGACGCATCGCGTAACGGCGGTTCGGCAGGCCGGTCAGCGCATCAGTCAGCGCAGCCGTACGCAACTTGCGCGTCAGCAGCTGCAGCTCGGCGACATGGCGTCGCTGAACCTGCTGGTCCTTCTCGACCTGACGCTGCAGGTCGATGATGCGCTTGCCGCCCTTGACCCGCGCCAGCAGGATCTTCGGATTGAGCGGCTTGTGCAGGTAGTCGTCGACTCCCGCGTCGAACGCGCGGACGACGTTCTCGTCTTCGTTCTCGCCGGTGACGAGCAAGAAGTAGATTTTGCGACCGCTCTCGATGCGGCGCAGCGCCGAGCACAGCTCGATGCCGTTCATGCCGGGCATCATCCAATCGGCGATGACCATCTGCGGTGACGAGTGCAAGACGACTTCGAGCGCTTCGTTGCCGTCCTTCGCCGTGCTGATGCGATAGCCCGCGCGGACGAGGTGACGCTCGAGGACCTTCAACGAGAGCGGGTCGTCGTCGACGATCAGGATGTGCGTTCCGCCGCCGTCGCCGGCTGCTTCGGGTTCGACGACATTCGCCTTACCGGTCGGATCCTCTTCGAGCTTGTGTCGCGGTCGCGGCGCGGTTTCGTCAAGCCCTCGGCGCTCCGCCTTGACCGCTTCCTCTTCGAGGTTCTCGAAGTCAGCTGGTTTCTGCGTCGGGATGTGCAGCACTTGGCCCCACTCGCGCCACTCGCCCACTATGCTGCGACAGAGCGCGAAGAAGGCCTCGTCTTCGAGCTCGGAAGCCTGCGCCAACCAGCGCATCTCCTTGTCGAAGGAACGCCAGCGGGCGGCCGTGGTGAACTCATCGGCGATGAGCATCTCCGCGAGCAGATCCGCGGCGCGCAGGATCTCGATCTGCGAGCTGAGTTCCGCGCGCGGACCCAACTCGAGGTACTCGTACTTCTTTACCGCGCCTTGGAAGTTCTCGGGCAGGCCCCACTCTTCCAGCATGCACGCCGCGACGGTGTGGTGGTCGATCTCGAACAGCTTGCGCTCGAGCGCCGCGATGTCCGCCGGCGAGCCGCCCTTGACGTCGGGAATGTGTTCCGAGAAGCGCTCGGGGTAGACGCTCGCGAGCGCGAGCAGTCCGACCTCCGAGAGCAGTCCGAGAATGTACATCTCAGCGGGAACTCCGACGCGCATCTGCGTCGCGAGCACTTGCGCGGCGACGGCGCGAGCCAGAGACGTGGCCCAGTAGCGGTCGTAGTCGAAAGCGTCGCAGGAACCTGCGCGGTTCTCCGAGATCAACGATAAGCCGAGCGCAAGGTTGCGCACGGTCGAGATCCCGAGGCGCGTCGTCGCTTCCGCCACCGTCGTGATCTGCCTGACCGAGCCCGACTGCGCGGAGTTCGCGAGCTTCAGCAAGCGACCGGTCAGAGCGGAGTCGGCCATGATGGCCTGCCCGATCTCCTCGGTGGAGAAGTCGTCACTCTGCGTGAGCTTGAGGATGCGCATCCCGACGCCGGAGGGCGACGGGAGCTTGCCGGAGAGTCGGAACTGTTCGAAAGTGTCGTTCATCGCTTGGGCTGCGCGAGCCGAAGCTGCGCTCTGTTGTTCAGGTCCGGCTGCTGCATCACTGTTGCAGTCCGCTCAAGGCTTCCGCTGTCTCCTGGTAAACCGCTTGCAGCTCGCCTTGCAGCTCGCGCAGGAGTTCCATGTCCGCCGTCTTCGCCACACCTTCGATCGTGCGCGCGAGTCCGGAGAGTCCCATCGCGCCCATGTTCGCCGAGCTCGACTTGAGTGTGTGCGAAGCGCGCTGCACGCGCGCCAAGTCGCTCCCTTCGAAGCCCGTTACGATCTCGCTCACGTAAGTCGGAGCGTCCGTAAGGAACAGACCGACCAGCTCGAGCAGCAGACCCGGATCGTCTTCGCCGCCGAGCTCGCGCAGGCTTGCGATGACATCGAGGTCGAGGATCGGCGCGTTCTCACGCTGCTCATCACGGCTCATCGGAAGGGAATCCTCTTGTGGTGCTCATCCTCCCCAAGGGCCACGCGGGACCGGGGACGGGGGGACGAGGGGGGCGGACACGCGGAGCCGGCGCATGCCCGCCCCGCACAACGCCTAGATCGGGCCCCCGTCGAACCGAACTGTTGCCGTTCCCAAGCAACTTCCTTCCAGAGGCTCACGGCGAACGCCTGAGCGGGCGCGGATCCCGCGTCACGGAGGCCTCTGGCCCTGGACTCCCCGTTCCGGAAAACGCGGCCCGCGCGGCTCAGCCGGGCAGGATCGGGAGCTGAGGGAAGCTGCAGTCCGAGGGGCCTGGGTCCGCCAGCGGGGGCGGTTCCGGCAGCTCGAGGCCCAGCACGCGCGTCAGATGCTTGACCAGCAGAACCTCGACGAGCAGCAGACCCGGTGGCAATTCGGCGTGGTCCGCGAGGCGCGTCATCACGTCGGGCGCCAGCCCGCAGGGCGCGAAGCCTTGGAAGGCGGCGAGGTCCGTGTGGACGTTGAGCGCGAGGCCGTGCCAGGTCACCCAGCGACGGACCGCGACGCCCAGCGAGCAGATCTTGCGTTCGCCGATCCAGACGCCGGTCAGTCCCGGTTCGCGCCGACCTTCGACGCCGAACTCACCGAGCACGCCGATCACCGCTTCCTCGAGCTCGCGCAAGAAGCGATGCAAGTCGCGGCGTCCTTCCGGCAGCAGGATGATCGGGTAGGCGACCAGCTGACCGGGGCCGTGGTAGGTCGCCTCGCCGCCGCGTTCGACTTCGACGACGGGCACCTCGAGCGCGCCGAGGTCGTCGGGGCAGGACTTTCGACCGTAGGTCACGACGGACTCGTGTTCCGTCAGTACGAGCGTGTCGACGATCTCGCCCGCGACGCGCGCCTCGAGCAGCTCGAGCTGGCGGCGATGGGCGTCCGCATAGGTCGTCCTCCCCCAGCGCTGGACATCGAGCAAACGCGACGTGTCGGTCACTATTTCTTCTGGAAGATGTGGACCGCCATGGTGTGGACCGCCTCGGCCGCTTCCATCATGGCTTCGGGCAGCGTCGGGTGCGCGTGGATCGTGCGCGCAATGTCTTCGGCGGTCGCGCCCATCTCGATCGCGAGCGTCGCCTCGGCGATCAACTCGGTGACTTCGGGGCCGACCATCTGCACGCCGAGCACTTCGTCGGTCTTCGCGTCGGCGACGATCTTCACGAAGCCTTCGGTCTCCATCAGGCTCATCGCGCGACCGGAAGCGGCGAACGGGAACTTGCCGACCTTGACGGTCAGTCCGCGTTCCTTGCACTCGTCTTCGGTCAGACCGACGGCCGCCATCTCGGGCGCGGTGAAGATCACCGCGGGGACGCAGCGCACGTCGTATTCTTCGGGCTGGCCGGCGATCACGGCCGCGGCGACCGTGCCTTCCTTGGATCCCTTGTGCGCCAGCATCGGCTGACCGGCGATGTCACCGATCGCGTAGATGTTCGGCACCTTGGTGCGCATCTGCTTGTCGACGGGCAGGAAGCCGCGTTCGTCGGTCTTCAGGCCGACGGACTCGAGTCCGAGGCCCGCGCTGAACGGGCGACGACCGACGGTCGAGAGGATCTGGTCGCACTCGATCGTGTCTTCGCCTTTCGCGGTCTTGACGCGCACGAAGAGCTGCTTGCCCTTCGCTTCATAGCCTTGCGCGAAGGTCTCCGTCATCAGCTTGACCTTGCGCTTCTTCATCGAACGCTCGATGACCTTGACGCAGTCGCGATCTTGACCGGGCAACGCGCCGCCGGTGGCTTCGAGCACGGTCACTTGGCTGCCGAGCTTCTGGTACATCAAGCCGAGCTCGAGGCCGATGTAACCGCCGCCGATCACGACGATGTGGTTCGGAATGCGATCGGGCACGAGCGCTCCGGTCGAAGACCAGACGTGCTTCTCGTCGAAGGCGAAGCCCGGGATCTCGATCGGGATCGAACCCGTCGCGATCACGATGTCGTCGGCCTCGAGCGTCTGCTTGCCGTCCTTGCCGGTCACCTCGACGCTGTTCTTGCCGGTGAGCTTCGCCGTGCCCTCGATGTAAACGCACTTGTGGTTCTTGAGCAGTCCGGCGACGCCGCCGGTCAGCTTGCTGACGATGCCGGCCTTCCACTCGACGAGCTTCGAGACGTCGAGCTTCACGCCTTCCGCCGTGATGCCCATTGCATCCGCGTGGCCGATCTTCTCGAGCAAGCTGCCCGCGGCGATCAGCGCCTTCGAGGGAATGCAGCCGATGTTGAGGCAGGTGCCGCCGACAGTGGCCTTCTCGACCACGGTGACCTTCTGGCCGAGCTGCGCGAGACGGATGGCACAGACGTATCCGGCAGGACCGGCACCGATGACGACGACGTTGCGGGGAGCGCTCATGACAGGTGAAGCGTTGCTGGGCTGCGGGGGAGTGTGTGTGGTGCCTGCTAGAGCGGGAACGCACCGTCGCCGGGTTGAGCATCTCCGTGCACTTCGGCGACGCGGATGAACTCGTTGTACTGGCGGCGCAGGTGGCGCGGCACTTCGGCGTAGACGTCTTCGACGAGCGTCTTGAGCGCCATCGGCGGCGCGATTTCTTGTTCGTGCACGACCGCATCGATCTCTGCATAGAGATCGGACTCGATGCGCTCGACGGTGCCGGATTCGGCGAGACCGCGTTCGGCCAAGAAGGCGGCGAAGCGCTCGATCGGGTCCAAGGCTTTCCAAGCGGCGACTTCGGCGTCGCTGCGGTACTTGGACGGGTCGTCCGAAGACGAGTGGCCGAGCATGCGATAAGTCTTGAGCACGATCAGCGACGGGCCGTCCCCGGCGAGCGCGCGTTCGCGAGCTTCGTCCATCGCCGCGAAGCAGGCGAGCACGTCGTTGCCGTCGACTTCCCGCGACGGGATACCGTACGCGATGCCCTTGTCGGCGTAGGACTCGGCAGCGGTCTGTTCGCGCGACGAGACCGAGATCGCCCAGCCGTTATCGACCAGCACGAAGACGCACGGCGCTTTCCAGACACCGGCGAAGTTCATGCCGCTGTGGAAGCCGTTCGAGGACGACGCGCCGTCGCCGAAGTAGATCGCGTGGACTTCCTTCTCGCCGCGCACCTTGGCGGCGTAGGCTGCCCCCACTCCGTGCGGGATCTGCGTGCCGATCACCGACGACCAGCTGGGGTAGTTCGACTCCTTGTGCTGGAAGTGGTTACACATCTGACGACCTTTTGCGGAGTCGTTCGCATTGCAGTACATCTGCGCGACGTACTCGGCGAGCGGCAAGCCGCGCATCACGGCGGCGCCGCCTTCACGCAGACCGGACCACAACCAATCGGCGGGCTGCAGCGCGGCCGCGGAACCGATCATCGCCGCTTCGAGGCCGCGAGCCGTTCCGACGAAGCCGACGCGGCCGGCGCGTTGCAGCTTGAGCATGCGTTGATCGACGCAGCGCACGCGCAGCATGTGCGTGAGCAGGTCCAACAGACGGCCATCGTCGAGGCTTGGAAGCGAACCGACGACAGCGCCTTTGGGATCGATGACTTGAGCGAAGGCGGACAAGGTGCTGATCTCGTTCTACAGCGCCAAGAGGCCCGGGTTCTCGAGCAAGCGCTTCAAGTACACGAGGAAGCGCGCGCCGTCGGCACCGTCGGCGAGACGGTGGTCGACCGAGCACGAGAAGTTCATGTACTGACGCACTTGGATCTCGTCGCCGTTCGGCGTCTCGACGACGCCGGGCTTCTTCATCAAGCGGTGCACGCCGAGGATGGCGATGTCCGGGAAGTTGATGATCGGTGTCGCGAGGATGCCGCCGATGTTGCCGGCGTTCGTGATCGAGAAGGTGCTGCCCCTGAGCTCGTCAGGCTTGACCTTGCCGGTTTTGGTGCGCTCGGCGAGCTCCATCAGCTCGGCGGAGAGCTGCATGATGCCCTTCGCTTGCACGTCGCGGATCACGGGAACGATCAGACCGTTCGGCGTGTCGGCCGCGATACCGAGGTCCACGTGGTGGAAGTGCACGAGTTCCTGCGCATCCTCGTCGAGGCGCCCATTGAGCATCGGGAACTTCTTCAGCGCCAGCGCGGTCGCCTTCATGATGAAGGGCATGTAGGTGACCTTGATGCCTTCTTCGGCCCCCATCGCCTTGGCGGTTCCGCGCAAGGCGACGAGTTCGGTCACGTCCACTTCTTCCATCACCGTGAAGTGCGGCGCGGTGAAAGCCGAGCGCGACATCGCTTCAGCGATCTTGCGACGGACACCGCGGAAGGGGGTGCGCGTTTCGCGCACGCCGGCGGGAACGCTGATCGCGGGAGCGGCAGCGCGCGCGGGCGCAGCGGCCGGCGCGGCGGCGGCGCCGGACTTCGAGTAGTTCTCGACGTCGGAGCGGCGGATGATGCCGTTGCGACCGCTGCCGGCGACGAGCGCCAGGTCGATGTTCAGTTCGCGCGCGACGCGACGAGCGGAAGGCACGGCGAGCACCTTCTCGTCGGGGTGACGCACGGGAGCCGGAGCAGCCGCCTGCGCAGGCGTGCCGGCGGAAGCGACAGCGGCACCGGCCATCGCCGGCACGGGTTGCGCCACCTGTGCGGGAGCGCCGGCCGTGGCCAAGCGGAAGATCACGTCACCGACCGGAACCGTCTCACCAGCGACGGCGACGAGCTCGGTGACCGTGCCCGCGGCGGGCGCGGGGATCTCGACGGTCGCCTTGTCGGTCATCACTTCGACGACGGACTCGTGTTCGGCGACTTGCGCGCCGGCTTCGACGATCCAGCGCACGATCTCGCCTTCCGCGACACCTTCGCCGATGTCGGGCAAGCGGAAGTCGATCACCGCGCCGGTCGCAGCAGCGGCGGCGGGTTGCGCGGCCGGAGCCGGTGCGGCAGCCGGAGTCGGAGCGGCTGCGGCGGGCGCGGAAGCTGCCGGCGCACTCGCGTCACCGGCTCCGGCTCCGGCACCGGCCTCGAGCACGAAGATCACGCTGCCGACCGGGACGACGTCACCGGCTGCAGCGCGCAGCTCCGTGACGGTGCCGGGAGCGGGCGCGGGGATCTCGACGGTCGCCTTGTCGGTCATCACTTCGACGACGGACTGGTGTTCGGCGACTTGGTCGCCCGCCTTGACGAGCCACTGGACGATTTCACCTTCGGCGACGCCTTCGCCGATGTCGGGGAGCTTGAACTCGATGGTCATGGTTGCGTGGGGACTGGTCGTCGAAGCTGGGATCTAGAAGTTGTGGACCTGTTCGATCGCGTCGAGGACGCGACGCTCGTCGGGCATGTAGTGGTGCTCGAGCGTGTTCGGGAAGGGCGTGTCGAAACCGGTGACGCGCTTGACGGGCGCCTCCATGTATTCGATCACGTTTTCCGCGATGAGCGCGCTGATCTCCGAGCCATAGCCGCAGAAACGCGGGGCTTCGTGCACGACGACGACGCGACCGGTGCGCTTGGCGGCTTCGAGCACGCCTTCTTCGTCGAGCGGCAACAGCGTGCGCAAGTCGACGACGTGCACGCCGATGCCTTGCTCTTGCGCCTTCACCGCAGCCTTCATCGCGACCGGCACCATCGCGCCGTAGCAGAAGACCGTGACATCGTCGCCTTCTTGCACCGTGCGCAAGGTCGACAGGTCGACGGTGTAGTGACCTTCGGGCACTTCGCCTTTGACGCTGCGGTACAGCGCCTTGGGTTCCATGAAGAGCACGGGGTCGGGGTCTTGGATCGCGGCGATCAAGAGACCCTTCGCGTCGTGCGGCGTCGACGGGATGACGACCTTCAGACCGGGCGTGTGGCAGAAGTACGCTTCTCCCGACTGGCTGTGGTAAAGGCCGCCGCGGATGCCGCCGCCGTAAGGCGTGCGGATCACCATCGGCGCCGTGTACTGACCGCCTGAGCGGTAGCGCAGTTTCGCGGCTTCCGAGACGATCTGGTCGAACGCCGGGAAGATGAAGTCTTGAAACTGGATCTCGGCGACCGGGCGCAGCCCGTTCATGGCCATGCCGATCGCGGTTCCGATGATGCCGTCTTCGGAGAGCGGCGTGTCGAAGCAGCGCTGCTCGCCGAACTCCTTCGTGAGGTTCTCGGTGGCGAGGAACACGCCGCCCTTCGGTCCGACGTCTTCGCCGAACACGATCACGGACGGATCGTCGCGCATCACGGTAGCCAAGCCGTCGTTCACGGCTTGGACCAAGGTCAGATTGGCCATGTTGAGTTGCGGTAGGGTTCGAGGGAGGGAGCGGTGTTCCCTCAGGTCTTGAGCGGTATTGAGCGTTGCAGTCGACAGCGACGAGAGCGGCGGCCTCTAGAGCGGGAACGCTCCGCCGCCGGTCGCCGCGTCGCCGCGGCGTGAAGCCAGGTCGAAGGCCGCTTGGCCTTGGCGTCGCAAGTGATCGGGCAGATCCGCGTAGACATCGCTGAAGATCGTCTCGAGGCCCGGTGCATCAGTGGACTGTGCCACCTTCGCCGCATCGCCGACTTCTTGCATGCACTCGCCGTAGATGCGCTCACGGTCGCCGGACTTCCACAGTCCGCGCTTGCCGAGATAGCGTTCAAAGCGATCGACCGGATCCTTCGCGGCCCACTCGGCGACCAGTTCTTTGGGCACGTAGCGCGTGGGATCGTCGGAGGTAGAGTGTCCGCCCATGCGGAAAGTCTCCGCTTCGATCAAGGTCGGGCCGCCACCTGCGCGCGCCTTGTCGACGGCTTCGCAGACGGCGCGACGCACGGCGAGCAGATCGTTGCCGTCGACCTTCACGCCGGGGATGCCGTAAGCCTTGCCCTTGATCGCGTAGCTCTCGGAAGCGGTCTGTTGTTCGCTCGAACAGGAGATCGCGTAGCCGTTGTTCTGGCACAGGAAGACGATCGGTGCTTTCCACACGCCGGCGAAGTTCAGGCCCGAGTGGAATCCGAGGCTGGACGTGCCTCCGTCACCGAAGCTTGTCAGGCAGACCTTGTCTTCGCCGCGCAGCTGAAACGCGCGCGCCGCGCCGACGGCCTGCGGGATCTGCGTGCCGATCGGCGACGAGATCGAGACCCAGTGGATCGGATCGATGAACGAGAAGTGCACCGGCATCTGACGACCGACCGCGCTGTCACGCGAGTTGCCGTACATGTTGTGCATCATGTCCACGGGCGAGATGCCGTGGTACAGCGCCATGCCGAAGTTGCGGTAGCAGGGGAAGATCCAGTCGTCCTTGCGCAGCGCCGTAGCCGCGCCGACTTGCATCCCTTCGACGCCGAGATTCGGGATCGAGAAGCCGATGCGCCCCGAGCGCTGCAGCTTCATGCACGTGTCGTCGAATGCCCGCACGAGCAACATCGTGCGGTAGCAGTGCAACAGCTCTTCGTCCGAGAGGCCGGGGTCATATCCGTTGGATCCGCCGTCGGCTTCGATCACGGTCATCGCGTCAGTCGCTTCCATGAACTCTTCCTTCAATTCTGCTGGGTGAACTGCGAGTTCCCGGCGCGCCGTTCGCGCACGAGGCGCGCGGCGAAGAACTCGGCGGCTTTGTAACTGGAGCGCACGAGCGGACCCGAGGCGACGTAGGCGAAGCCCATCTCGGTGCCGATGCGCTGGTATTCATCGAAGCGTTCCGGCGCGACGTATTCGCGCACCGGAGCGTGGTTCGGAGTGGGACGCAAGTACTGGCCGAGCGTCAGGAAGTCGACGCCGGCGTCGCGCAAGCGCTGCATCGACTCAACGACTTCGGCGTGCTCTTCACCGAGGCCGAGCATGATCGACGACTTGGTGAAGGCCTGCGGCACGACCGCTTTCGCGCCGCGCAGCGTGTCGAGCGAACGCTCGAAGCTGCAGCGCGGATCGCGGACCTTGCGCTGCAAGCGATCGACGACTTCGACGTTGTGTGCGAGCACGTCCGGCTGCGCGTCCATCAGGATCGCGAGGTTAGCGCCCGCGTAGTCCGGGATCAGCGTCTCGACGATCGTGCGCGGCGAGAGCGCGCGGATCTCGCGCACGCAAGCGGCGTAGTGCGCGGCTCCCCCATCGGCCAGGTCGTCGCGGTCGACGCTGGTGATCACGACGTAGGCCGGATTCATCGCCGCGATGCCTTCACCGACGTGGCGCGGTTCAGCGGGGTCGGGCGGCGCGGCTTGTTGCACGGTCTTCACCGCGCAGAAGCGGCAACGACGGGTGCACTCGTCACCGAGCACCATGATCGTCATCGTCGCCTGCTCGCCCTTCCAGCACTCGCCGATGTTCGGACAACGCGCCTCTTCGCAGACGGTGTGGAGCTTCAGCTCGCGAGTCAGACCCTTGAGTTTCTTGTACCCCTCACCGCCGGGCAGCGGCACCTTCAGCCACGACGGCTTGCGGCCGCCATGAGTTTCCGCCGCAGGGTCCGCGTGACGGCGCGCGCGGTCCGCGGGCGAGTGGGATGTGGGGGTACCTCGAGACATAAATCGGCCGGGGGCAGTACCGGGCAGGATAGCACAGCGGGGCCTCGAAATCGCCCCCGGAGGGCCCGCTCTGCGGTCTCCGCGAGCGAAGTTTGGAGCCACACGCTCCGCCCTCGGGTTCGCCGCTCGGTGGGCTGCGCCGGGAGCCTCCCGCAGACTCCCAACGAGACGGACGGTCCGAACGCGGGGCCTGAGACGAGTCGCCGTCGATCGGGGATTGCGAAGATCCGTTTCGCGCACCGCAGCCGCCTGACCTACGCTCGGGCGCCCGCCTAGCCCGGAGTATTCATGAACACGTGCTCCAAACACAGCAGATTGGTTCCTGTCGCTGCTTGGAGGGATCTGGCGATGAAGGCGACCCTGAACGGGTCGTCGAAGAAGCCGGATTCCTCAAAGTGCCGTCAGGGGCCGAGAGGCCGGCGATGCCGGCCGGCTGCGCAGTTTGGGGTGCGTGTTCATGAATACTCCGGGCTAGCCCCTCGGACCACACCACAGGCCACACGCCATGAAGCTCGGAATCCTCTCCTGCAGCCCCAAGAACTACAGCACGAGCCGACTGGTGCTGGCCGCGAAGCAGCGCGGCCACCACGTCCGTGTCCTGAACACGCTCAAGTTCGCGATCGACCTCGAACAAGGTCATCCCGATCTCTACTACCGCACGAAGCAGCTCAGCACCTATGACGCCGTGCTGCCGCGCATCGGCGCCTCCATCACCTACTTCGGTACGGCGGTCGTGCGGCAGTTCGAGCAAATGGATGTGTTCTGCGCGAACTCCTCGATCGGGATCTCGAACTCGCGAGACAAGCTGCGCAGCCTGCAGATCCTCAGCCGGCACGCCATCGGTATCCCGCGGACGACCTTCGTGAAGGACAAGCTGGACGTGCTGCCCGCGATCGAGCGCGTCGGCGGTGCGCCTGTGGTGATCAAGCTGATCGAGGGAACTCAAGGCATCGGCGTCTTGCTGGCGGAGACCTCGCGCGCGGCCGAAGGCATCATCGAGCTGCTGCAGAGCCAGAAGCAGAACGTCCTCATCCAGAAGTTCGTGGCGGAGAGCAAGGGACGCGACATCCGCGCCATCGTCGTCGGAGACCGCGTCATCGCTTCGATGCGCCGCGTCGCGCAAGGGCAGGAATTCCGCAGCAACGTGCACCGCGGCGGTCGAACCGAGATGGTCGAGCTCGACGAGCACTACCAGGAAACCGCCGTGCGCGCCGCTCAGATCACCGGTCTCAAGATCGCCGGCGTCGACATGCTGGAGAGCAACGACGGCCCGCAGATCATGGAAGTCAACTCGTCGCCCGGCTTGGAGGGCATCGAGACCTGTTCACAGCTCGACGTCGCGGGCGCGATCATCGACTACATCGCGGCGCAGGTCGAGTTCGCCGAGATCGACGTCCGGCAACGCTTGACGGTCAGCCGCGGCTATGACGTCGCCGAGATCCACGTTCCCGAGGGCTCCATCTTCGTCGGCAAGGAAATCGGTCAGTCAGGACTGCGCGACCAGGACATCAACGTCTTGACGCTGTATCGCGGCACGACGGTGATTCCGAATCCCAAGGTGACGCGCGTCCTCGAGCCGGGCGACCGCTTGCTGTGCTACGGCAAGCGCGAGTCGATGCGCGGCATGGTCCCGAAGAAGACGCGCCAGCGTCGCCGCCCGGTCATGCAGCCGCTCCCGGCGGTGCCCGCGGTGCCGGACGAGGACTAGCGCCCTACGCCGCCGGCCTCGGTGCCACCGTGATTCGTGACTAGGGTTGCTCGCGTTTGCTGCCTGAGCGGATCTCGCGAGGACTCGACCCGCATCCTTCGTTGATCACGACCCGCACCGGAGATCCCTCGGCTAGCACATCCCGCAGGACTCGAGGGGGCTCTTCCAGCGTCGCCCTCAGTCTTCGCCCGCTGGAGAGATGCCGCGCTGACCAATTCGCTTGCGCAGATCCCGAAGGTCTCTCTCGTAGTCGGGCGCGAGCACCTCGGGCGCAAGCAGAGCCGCCGCCTCGTGAGCCTTGATGGCGTCCTCGTCTCGGCCGTTGGCGAAGAGTGCCCAAGCGAGCCACTTCGCCACCCTCGAATCGGTAGGGTCGAGCTCGACCCCGTGCTCGAGGAGCGCCAGGGCCCCTTGCACGTCAGCCGTCGGGTCCTCGCGAGACGGATCTACCAGGAGCTGTCCGATCTTCCGGCACTCATCCGCGGTCAACTCGCCGCGCTTGCGCACTTCGCTCAGGAGCACTGCTCTGCGGAGGTCGCTCAAGGACTCATCGCCCTCGATCGCCGCGATCACGGCATCCCGAAAGGTGAGTGTCACGAACAGCGCATCGAGTTCCTTCTGCCTGCCTTCGGCGATCTCGCAGACGACGGACAAGGCAGAAAGCAGCTCGTCCCGATCGAGAGTCGAGTCAGCAGCGAGCGACCTGCGCAAGCTCGCCACGTCTTCACCAGCCAACAGTCGCTCCACGATCATCGGCCGCATCATCGCTGCGACCTCGAATTGGCGATTCAAGGTGTTTGGCGCTACAGAATGGCTGTGCGACGAATCCGTTGTCGCGCGGAACTTGCGTCGGATGCGGCCGTGCAAGCCGTCCTCACGCATCAGGCGCGCGATGCG
>Ga0316209_1000336_pt1 | contig 89274 bp, 69 predicted proteins | sample 6monopyrite_MG_FD_204945 | JGI IMG/M metagenome (GOLD analysis project Ga0316209, IMG submission 204945) | Microbial mat bacterial communities from mineral coupon in-situ incubated in ocean water Damariscotta River, Maine, United States -... | ecosystem: Environmental > Aquatic > Marine >... | reverse complement strand
ACAGCGCGACCAAGATGATCGCGCGACGCCTCGAGCCGTCCGCCATCGAAATCCTCGACAAGCTCACGATTGCCGCGGTTGAGGACAGCGTCTTTGCAGCCGGCTATCCGCGCGAGGCGGGCGCGGTGCTCTTGACTGAAGTCGAGGGCCTCGACGAAGAGGTCAGCGCGACCTCGGCGGACATCCGCGCCATCTTCGAGGAGTGTGGCGTCATCGAGCTGCGCACGGCGCGCGACGATGCTGAGCGCCTGAGCCTCTGGGCCGGTCGTAAGGGAGCCTTCGGCGCCATGGGTCGCGTCGCTCCCGACCTGTACGTTGCCGACGCCTGCGTCCCGCGCACGAAGATCGGCGCGATGGTTCGCAACACGGTCGAGATCGCCAAGGAGCTCAACCTGCGCTTGGCCACCGTCTTCCACGCGGGCGACGGCAACCTGCACCCGAACATTTGCTACGACCGTCGCGACAAGGACGAGGTCAAGCGCGTCCTGGAAGCGGGGCGCAGAATCCTCGAGAGCTGCGTGGATGCGGGCGGCTCGCTCTCCGGCGAACACGGTGTCGGCTTGGAGAAGCTGGAGCAGATGGAGTACCAGTTCTCGGACGACGACCTCGCCGCCATGTGCCGAGTGCGCGAGACCTGGGATCCCGACCGCAGGCTCAACCCCGGCAAGCTGATTCCCGTGCGCGCGTGCATGGAGACACGCGCCGCCTTCGTCGGCCGGCCCGAGAGCGCGCCGTCGTGAGCCTCACCGAACAGCTCAGCGAGCTCGCCGAGGCGAGTCCCCTCGCGACCTGGACGGAGCCGTCGAGCGGCCGAGAGCTTCTGCTCATCACGCCGCCGGACGAGGGCACCTGCGTTCGCGTCGTTCAGTTCGCAGCGGAGAATGGTCTCGCTCTGATTCCGATCGGACTGGGCGGCAAGACCGCGCTGACGTCGCCGGCGGACCGGGTCGACTTCGCGCTCTCCACTCGAGGAGTTGCGGGAGTGGAAGCCTACGAGCCCGGCGACGGGACGGTCACGGTGCGCGCGGGAACGACGATGTCCGAGCTGAAGGACGCGGTTGGCCGAGGCGGTCATCGGCTCACGCCCGACGTGCCGCTCCCCGGCGAGTCGACGATCGGCGGCGTCATCGCGGCCGGTCAGAGCGGCTTCGATCGCCTGCGTTTCGGTCCGCTGCGCAACCACGTCTTGGGACTGCGCGTCCTGCTCGGCGACGGAACGATCGCTCGCACGGGCGGTCGCCTCGTCAAGAACGTCACCGGCTACGACCTTCAGCGGCTCTACACCGGCTCGCGCGGCAGCCTGTGCCTGATTCTCGAAGCCTCGCTGCGACTGTTCCCGTTGCCCGAGGACGAGCTCGCTTTCAGCGGCGCCACGGCAGAGCTCTCCTCCGCGCTGACGAGCCTGGGGAGGCTGCACGCGCTGCCGCTGACCTGGGACACACTGACCATTCGAGGACAGGCGGGAGAGTTCCGCGTCTTCGCGGCGCTGAGCGGTCGGAAGCGGATGCTCGACAGCCATCGGGCGAGCGTCGAGCAAGCGCTGAACGGCTTGGAGCAACTTCAGGTCACGAACGGAACCGAAGCTCGCGCGGCCGGCGAAGCGGCACGCGATGAAGAGCTCGCGAGCGGCTGGCCGAGCCTGCGGCTCCTCTCCAGGCCGAGCCGAGTCGCCGAGCAGACCGAGCTCTTGCTCGCCGCGCTACGCGAGCTCGGCGAGAGCGAGCCGATCCTGCGCCTCCATCCGGAACTCGCGACGCTCGACCTCTGGCTCACGGAGAGCGATGCGGCGCGACGTCGCGAGCAGCTGTGCGAGCTGCACGAGGTCGCCGAACGCCACCAGCTCCGAATCGAGTGGCTCGGCGCGCACTCCGAGCTCCCCGAAGAGCTGCTGCCCGAGTCTCTGGAGACTCCCGCCGAGCGCCTGATGGGCAAGCTCCAATCCGCACTCGACCCGGCGGGCGTCTTCGCTCGCGGCCGCTTCTACCGAGGTCTGTGAGATGGCGGACGCGATCATTCGCACCGAGCGCGATCTGGTGGACTACACCGCCACCCTCGACTGCATCCACTGCGGGCTCTGCCTCGAGACCTGCCCGACCTACAGCCTCACCGGCGTCGAGTCGTCCAGCCCGCGCGGCCGCATCCACCTGATGCGCGCCGTGGCCGAGAAGAACCTCGAGCCCGATGCCGACTACCGCGACGAGCTGGAGTTCTGTCTCGTCTGCCGACACTGCGAGAGCGTCTGCCCCGCGGGCATTCACATGGGCGAGATGATGTCGGTGGCGCGCGACTCGATGTACCGGACCGCGCCGCGTCCCATCCTCGAGCGTCTCGCGCGCTGGATCGGCTTCCGCTGCTTGCTCCCCAGTCGCACCGCGCTGCGAGTCTTCGGCAGCCTGCTGCGGCTCGGACAGCGCACGGGCATCCTGGAACTGAAGGCCAGACTCTCGCCCTTCGGAAGAGCGCAGTTCCGCGCTCTCCTCGCGCTTCCGCCCGTAGCGGCTGGTCGCGAGCGCTCGCTGCTCCCGCGCAGCCTGCCCGCGACCGGAGCCGCGACCGAGAGCACGGCGCCCGTCGTCTCCGTGCTCGAGGGCTGCGTGATGCCCGAGCTCTACGCCGGCGTGAATCACGCGACCGCCCGCGTCCTCACGCGACTCGGTTCGGAGGTCAAGACGACGCGCGACTCGGTCTGCTGCGGCGCACTGCACGCACACAACGGCGACCTCGAGGGAGCGCGCTCGCTCGCCAAACAGATGATTCGCGCCTACGGAGAGCTCGACGGTTCCGGCGAGCCGACGCCGATCGTCGTGAACAGTGCGGGCTGCGGCGCTCACATGAAGGAGCTCGCGCACCTGTTCGAAGAGAGCGACGGCTGGCACGAGCGTGCCGCCGAGTTCGCCGAGCGCGTGGTCGACTTCTCCGAGTACGTCGCGCCGCTGCTCGCGGAAGCGAAGCCCTCGCTGCAGTCGCAGCTGAATGGCGCGGTGACCTGGGACAATCCCTGTCACCTGTGTCACGGCCAGGGCATTCGGGAGCAGCCGCTCGACCTGTTGAAGGCCGTCGAGCTACCGAATGGCGAGCTCGTCGAGCTGGCGAACGCCGAGTCCTGCTGCGGCTCGGCCGGCATCTACTCGGCGCTGCGACCCGAGGACTCGGCCGACATCCTCGCGCCGAAGCTGGATGCGCTCGAACAGTCCGGCGCAAAGACGCTGGTGACCTCGAACCCCGGTTGCCAGATGCAGTGGCAGAGCGGGATCGCGAAGCGCGCGCTCGATGTGAAGGTCAAGCACATCGCCGAAGTGCTCGACGAGGCGCTCGCGGAGTCAGACCTCGGTTCGCGCGAAGCCCTCTAGTAGCTCCTCGACTCGCTCGACCGAACCCGCGTGGTCGACCGGCCAGCGAATGATCAGCACGCAGTAGCGCCCCGACTGGCTGAGGTTCACGCGAAACTCGTCGGTGGCCGTCTCCTTCCCGAACTTGCGCTCGTGCCGGTAGCCGACGCGCCAAGGGCCCCAGTCCAGGTCACCGCCGCCGATGGGAATCGGCTGGCCCGGACCGGCCATCATCGTGCCGCCCATGCTCCCACTCATTCTCCCGCCGCGCCCGCGCCCTCGCCCGCCGTCGCCGCCTTCCTGCTTGGGACCCGCGAAAGTACGGACCGCGCCATCAGGAGCCTTCGGAAAGACGAAGAGCACCTCGGTCGGAGGCGTGCCCTCGACGAAGTCGATCTCGGGCGGCGTCCAGGCTTTGAAGCTCATGGGCGCTTCGGCCTTCTTCGCTTCCTCACCCTCACCCTCGGAATCTTCCGAGTCCTCCGAAGTCTCTTCGGTCGACTCGCTCTCCAGCTTCGCGAGCTCGGATTCCAACGACGGATCGGGCAGCCCGTGGTCGGGATGGAAGAGTCGAACGACGCGATCTCCGCCCGGCAGCTTGGCCGCCTGATCGAACTCCAGCTCGAACGGAAGCTCGGCGAACGCGAACTCCTCGCCGAGCTCGCTACTCGGATCGAGCAGCTGCCCCCCCGTTCCCATCTGACCGCCGGGATCGGCGATCAGGAAGACGAAGGTCACGATGAGGAGCAGGCCGAGGGAAGTCCCTACGACGCACCCGCTCTTCTCGCCGGGCGGACCGGAATCGGTAGCGGAGTCGCTCACGCGCGAGCTAGTCCCAAGGATTGAAGGGTGCGAAGAAGCGATCGGAGAGGTCCTGCCCGATCCGCTGCGCATCCTCCAAAGTCTCCTCATCGTCATCCGACGCGTGCGGCTTCATGTCGATGATCTCGACCATGCGCAGTCGCCCCGGTTCCCGCGAGAGATCGACGAGCAGGACCCAGGCTTCGCCTCCGGTCTTCTGAGCCTCCATCATCGGGAAGCTGATCTCGTCGCTGCTGCGGAATCGAAGCGCCTTCACTTCTCGACCGCCGATGGTCAGCTCGATCGGGGTGATGTCCTTCACGTTCGTCATCCCGAATTTGTTGTCGCGCTTGAAGACGCCGCCGGAAAAAAGCTCGTCCATCTCCGCTTCGTCACCAGCCTCCAGCTCTAGGTCGAAGATGATCGCCATCAGGTTCTCGCTCGCGTTGATGACCGCGAACCCTCCGGAACCCATGAGTTCTCCGCCGTAGGCCTGGAAGCCCGTCGGCCGCTCATCGAAGGGCAAGACCTCATCGACATTCGCCCAGACGATGTCCGGGTCGGTCATCTCCTGAACCATCTCGAAGCCCTTGGCCACAGCCACCAGCACCAAGATCATCGAGATCAGGCCGCAACCTCCGCAGCCCCAGACCCATACCGGGATCCCCTTCTTCGGGGGCTCCGCCATCTCTTCCGACCACTCTGATTCGGGCATTTCGGTTTCCTTTAGTTCGGGCGTCGTCCGGAAGCTCTCGAACGAATGCGGCGGGCCGAGACCTCGAGCCGCTCACGCTCACGCTTCCAGATTCGATCTAGACCAGCTCTCATCTTCCCGCTCGGGGCTCCCGAGCGCCAGCGTTTCGCGGCACCCAGCATGAGAGCGACGAGACCCTCAAAGTCTCGCCAGTCCACGTACTCGGGTGCGATGGAGCCATTCGGTGCGCAGTTGTGGTAATTGCCCAGCGCGAGGCAGAGGCCACCCGCAGGGACGTCCCAGAGGTTGTAGGCCGAGGACTCACAGCGCCCGCCATCCATCAGGGCGCGCTGAAACTCGAAGTCCGGGTGCTTGCGCGTGAGGTCGGCGGCGACCTCTTGCAGAAGATGTGTGATCGACGGCTCGAAGATCGTCCCCGCATCTCCGACTCGGATCACCGGGCCCTCTCCGACCTTGGCCGTACTTCGTTTGGGCGAGCACTCGAGGCCGATCACCGACCACTTCTTCGTGAGCGCCTTGCTGCGCAGGAGGCCCTGACAACCGATGAAGCCGGTCTCCTCGGCGCGCGTGAAGATGCCGAGTACGGGTGCCTTGTGGCGCGCCTTGGCCAGGAGCTCCAGCGTGGTCAAGAGCGCGGCCGCTCCGATCAGGTCGTCGCAGACGCGCGCACGGAAGCGCGTGCCGGAGAGCGAGCCGGGCGTGAGGTCCCACATCCCGAACATGTCGCTCTTCGCCTTGCCGACGAAGTCGTCGAGGTGAGCGAGAATCAGCTTGTCCTTGTCGCGCGAGGTCGACTTGATTCGTGCCGTCGCGCAGGGCTCGAAGCTCTTGCCGTCGTAGAAGCGGACGCGGCTGCCGACGAAGTAGGACTCGGGAACGCCGCCGTGAAAGCGTGCCGTGCGCTTGCCGCCGCGCGTGCCGAGATACAGGAAGCCCGGGTGATCGAGGTGAGCGCTGTAGGCCAGGCCCGGTCCGGCCGGCTTGCGCCCGACGCCCTTCCAGGTGACCAGGAGGTTCTGGTAGCGATCCGTCTCGAGCTTGAAGCCGGGCACGCGCTCCACGAACTCGCGCACGACTTCGACCATCGCGTCTTCCGCGTAGGGTGCGGTCGGCGGCGAGAGCAAGCGCTCGGTGTTCGCGCGCAACATCTCACGCTCCGTGTCGTTCAGGCAGCCGTTGTGCTCGGCGGGAAGTGCGAAACGTGAGCGCGGTGCGCTGGGAAGGCTGGGGGCTTTCATGAAGACCAATCGTAGAAGCCCTGGCCGCTCTTCTTGCCGAGCTCGCCGCGCGCGACCTTGTCGCGCAGAATCTGCGGCGGGCTGAAGCGCTCGCCGAACTCCGTCTGCAAGTACTCGGCGATCGAGAGCCTGACGTCGAGCCCGACCAGGTCGGTGAGCTTGAGCGGCCCCATCGGGAAGCCGTAGCCGAGGGTCATGGCCTTGTCGATGTCTTCAGCGGAGGCGACCTCATCCTCGACCATGCGCATGGCCTCGAGGCCGATCGCGATGCCGAGCCGCGAAGACGCGAAGCCCGGGCTGTCCACCACCGTGATCGGCTCCTTGCCCATGCGTTTCGCGAGGTCGACCGTCATCGCAACGGCTTCTTCTGAAGAGCCGTTGCCGCGCACGACCTCGACCAGCTTCATGATGTGAACGGGATTGAAGAAGTGCATGCCGACGACGCGCTCGGGATGCTCGGTGACGTTCGCGATCTCGGTCACCGGGAGGGACGAGGTGTTCGTCGCCAGGAGCACATCGGCGCCGAGCTGCTCGCCCAGCTCCCCGAACAGAGCCGCCTTCAGCTCCATCTTCTCGGGGATCGCTTCAATGACGGCCTGAACTCCGTCGATCGCAACGCCGAGCTCGGTCGTGCCGGAGAGTCGTGCCATGGCTGCGTCTCGCTCCGCCGCCTCGACCTTGCCCCGCGCGACGCCCTTCTCGAGGTTCGCCTGGATCTTCGCGATCCCGGCCTCCACGAACTCCGTCTGGATGTCGTACAGCCGCGTCTCCACACCGCACATGGCCAAGACCTGCGCGATTCCGTTTCCCATCGTGCCACCGCCAATGACGGCCGCACGCTTTACATCTTGAGCGTTCACATGGACTCCTGAACTTCGGGTACGAGCACGATCTTGCCGACCACATCGCCGCGTTCGAGCAGCTCGTGCGCGGCGACGATGTCGGACATCGGCATCACGGCGTGCACGGCGGGTCGGAAGCGGCCATCCGCCAACCGATCGAAGATGTAGCGGTATGCACTGCGCGGCCCCATCGTCGAGCCGAGCACGGAGAGGTTCTTCATGAAGAGGTGCGGGAGCAGGAGCTCGACCTTTGCGCCGGTCGTTCCGCCGCAGGTTACGAGCCGACCGTTGCGCGCGAGCGCGCTCACCGAACCGCGCCAGGTTGCGGGCCCGACATGCTCGACGACAACGTCGACGCCGCGGCCTTCGCTCCAGCGCTTGACCTGTTTGGGCCAGTCGGCCTGGTAGTGATCGATGACGAGCTCGGCGCCCAGCTCGCTGGCCAGCGCGCGCTTCTCATCGGTTCCAGCTGTCGCGATCACGCGCGCACCGAGGTCGCGTGCAATCTGGATGGCCGCCATACCTACACCGCTCGAGCCCGCCATCACGAGCACCGTCTCGCCCGGCTGAATCTGTCCACGGTTCACGAGCAGCGCGTAGGCCGTCACGAAGACAAGCGGACACGCGGCGGCTCGAACGGGATCCAGGCCTTCCGGCAGCGGGAAAGCGAAGCGCGCGTCCACGGCGACGAGCTCGCAGTCCAGGCCGTCCGAGTGCTCGCCGCGGATACGGTAGTCGTCGGAGAGGTGGTCGTTGCCCGCGCGGTCGTGAGCCGACTCGCCGGAGCTGTAGCCGGGCTCGATCATCACTTGCTGCCCGACGGAGAGTCCGCTGACGCCCTCGCCGAGCGCCACGATCTCCCCGGTTCCATCGCAGCCGAGGATGCGCGGCATCGGAATTTCGACGCCGGGCATTCCGCGTCGAACCCACAGGTCGAGGTGGTTGATCGAGGCGGCGATCACGCGCACCAAGACCTGGCCCGGGCCGGCGGCCGGATCGGCGACGTCCTCCCAGACGATGACGTCGGGAGCTCCGTGCCCGTGAATGCGTGCGGCCTTCAAGCTAGCGTCCCTTGAACTCGGGCTTGCGCTTCTCGGTGAAGGCCGAGATGCCTTCGCGTGCATCCTCCGACGCGAACAGCTTGGCCTGCAGCTCGCGCTCGTAGGCCAGCCCCGCTTCGAGAGTGAGCTCGGCGCCTGTCTGGACCGCGCGCTTGATGTGGCCGACGCTCATCGCGGCGCGACCGGGCGTCGTGAACTCGGTGGCGAACTCGAGCACTTGCGCGAGGAAGGCGCTCTCGTCGTCCGCGTCCATCAAGCGGTTGACCAGCCCCAGCTCGTGCGCGGTCTCGTAGTCGAACAGGTCGCCGGTCGCCATCAGCTCGATGGCCTTGGACTTGCCGAGCGCGCGAGCCAGGCGCTGTGTCCCGCCGGTTCCGGGCAAGACGCCGAGCGAGACCTCGGGAAGACCACAGCGCCCCGACCCGCGTCGCGCGATGCGCAGGTCACAGGCCAGTGCGACCTCGAGTCCCCCGCCGACGCAGTGACCGCCAAGCGCGCCGATGATCAGCTTGGGCGTGTGCTCGAAGCGCAACAGAGTCTCGTTCGCGTGCAGGCAGAAGTTGTATTTGAAGCCCGGCGTAACCGCGTCGAGCATCGCGATGTCCGCGCCGGCGCAGAAGAACTTCTCGCCGCTGCCCGCCAGCACGATGACCTGGACGTCGTCGTCGAAGCGCGCTCGCAGGATGGCCTCGTCGAGGTCGCGCATCATCTCGTGGCTATAGCCGTTCGCCGGCGGGTTGGTGAGCGTGAGTAGCGCAACTCCACCGGCCGACTGCCAGGTGACCTTCCCGTTCGGCAGGGTCTCGGGCGCGGAGAGTTCGTTGAGTGTGGGCATGCTGGCTTCCTGTTGAGCGGGAGACGAAGGAACTCGAGCTCGAACGCGAAGCTGCGGTCTCGCTCTGTGCAGAGCTCCGCGGCGTCGGAGCACCTGGATGCGCATACTCGCTCCCTTCGACCGGCGAGTTCGGCCGGAGGTTTTAGCAGAAACGGGCCGCGAGGTCGACGCGAGCTACTCGCTTCGTCGGAACTCGCGCAGAGTGCTGCGACCCGTCGCAGTCCCGTCCGGTCCGAGCGCCACGATCTGGACGTGGATGCTCGTTCCGGGCACCAGAGAGGCCCAGAACGGAGTCGGCACGGCCAGGCTGCCACGCGGCGCCTTTCCGAAGACGGTCACCGCTCGGAAGACCGAGCCATCCGGGTGCCACGGCCGGTGCTGCATCTCCGAACGCAGGCCGATCACCACGTCGTACTCGGAGACCTGATCGATCTGCCACAACAAGACCGGCGGCTCGTTCGGACCGAACGAAGCGTGCTCCTCCGGCTCCACCCACTCGACGGCGGCGTAGTCACCACTCCCCTCGGTCAAGCCCGCATGGACGTGGCGATCGAGATCCGTCGCCGCGATCACGGGGTCCGAGTTCCAACCCTCGTAGCGCATGCGACCGAGCAGCATCGGGAAGGCCGCGATGCACAGGACGACCTGCACGAGTACGACGAAGCGGAGCAGTCGAACGCGCTCGAGGCCCAGCGCGACCGGAACGATCAGGGCGGGCAGGAAGGGGTACAGGTGACGCGCTTGCGGCTGAGCGAACTGGAGGTTGAACCAGACCTCGGCCAGGAGGATCAGGCAGGCGCTGCAGATCAGGAACCCGAGCGCGACCGAGGCTTCGGGCAACGCCGCGTCGCCCGCGATCTTGCGCGTGCGATGCCTGCGCAGCGCGCCGCCGAGTCCGAAGACGAGCGCGACGATCAGCACCAGGCCGGTGACGATCAGCGCAGCAGTGGACTCGCTCTCCGCCACTGCGAACTGGTCGCGACCGAGGAGGATCCAGCGCAGGCACATCCAAATCGCCGTGAGCATGACGAGTGCGCTGACCCAGGCTCCCGCCAGGCGGCCGTGGCCTCGCGAGCCGAAGGCGATGATGACTCCGCCCGCCGTGCCGATCGCCGTGAGTGCTCCGAAGGGAACCACGATCCAAGCGGGGAACCAGACCGACGTCCAACCGAAGTCGGCCAGCCAGGTGAGGAACATCGACATCGTGAAGACGGCGATTCCGTCGAGGCCCCACGCCGTCGCAACGGGCAGGTTGTCGGTGTGGTAGGGGCTGATCTGTTGATAGCGCCAGGTCCACAGCGGGTGGCCGCTCTCGATCCAGCCCCAGAGGTAGTACGGACCGGCGATGACGAGGAAGCTGATCGCGCAGGCGAGGAGCGGCTTGGTGAAGCCGCGACCCGTTCGCCATGCGAAAGCCGCGGCGATGAAGCAGGCCGGTACGAGGACCAGTCCGTTGAGCTTGGTCAGTGAAGCGAGCGCGACACTGACTCCCGCGAGCGCGGCCCAGCGAAGCGCGCTCCCCTCTCCCGAGCACCACTCCACACACGCGTACAGCGCGAGCGCGCCCCAGGCCGTAAGCATCACGTCCATCGTCAGAGTTCCGGAGAGGTGCTGGAACTGTGGGAGAAACGCGGCCATCGCCGTCACCCAGGTCGCGCGAATCGGATTGCCCGTGACGCGCGCGGCGATCAACCAGGTGGCGATGAGGGCGACGAGTGCCCACGGAATCGAGAACCAACGCATCACGCGAATGGCGAAGCCCGCTCCCTCGAACGCGCTGCTCTCGTCGGCGCCATGCTTGAAGTGCATGCGTGAAGCGGGACGATCCAGCGCCTCGCGAATCTCCACGCCTCGTTGTCGCCGATAGAAGTCCGGCTCCTGCGGAGCGGTCACTTCCCAGTCGCGCGCGCCGACCGCGTCGAAGACGGGCACCATGGCGAGGAACCAGAGCGGCGGAACGATGCCGCGGCTGAGGTTCTCGAGCTCGTGCGTGACCTCGACCGAAGGCTGCGTCAGCCGTCCCTCGGTCGCGAGGAAACGAATGTAGGTGAGGTTGTCGGGCTCGTCCGGTCCCTCGAACAGAGGCAGGACGACCGCGTGCAGCGCCGCGAAGAGCGTGAAAAGCGCGAGTACGCCGCGCAGTCCAACTCGTTTACCCTGTTCCTTGCTCACTCGCGAGATGATGGCCTTCGCGGCGGCTGGCTTCCACAACCTTGGCTGGGAAACCACCGACCGCCTTGAGCCAACTCCTCGCCGAGACCGCCACGGGCACTCCTCCACGATCGGAATCGAACCATGAACTTACTCACCTCGCTCCTCGCGCCGCTCCTGCTCGCCACGCCGTTCACCGCGCAAGAGCAAGCCCCGCCGGACAGCGACGTGATCGCCAAGATCGCCGAGTTCAATCGGCTGCGCTTCGACGACGATGAGATTCGGCTCATGCTCGGCGATGTCACTCAGCAGCTCGCCGGCTTCCAGGCGATGCGCGAGATTCCGCTCGGGAACGAGATACCGAGCGCGCTCGTCTTCGACCCGCTCGGCTACGGAGTGCAGCTGCGCGCACGCTCGACGGAACCTGCGAAGGAGGCCGCTCTACTTCCCGACGTCGAGCGACCGGCCGATCTGGAAGAGCTGGCCTTCGCCGACATCACGACTCTGGCCTCACTGATTCGTTCTCGGAAGGTCAGCTGCGTCGAGCTCACGACGAGCTTCATCGCACGCCTGCGACGCCTGAACGAGAGCCTGCACTGTGTGATCACGTTCACGGAGGAGCGCGCGCTCGCCCAGGCGCGCGCGCTCGATCAGGAGCTCGCCGACGGTAAGTGGCGCGGCCTGCTCCACGGAATTCCGTGGGGCGCGAAGGACCTGCTAGCCGTCCGGGGCTACCGCACGACCTGGGGCGCGCAGCCCTTCCGGGAGCAGGTCCTCGATGTCGATGCGACCGTCGTGACCAAGCTCGACGAAGCCGGCGCCGTGTTGATCGCCAAGCTCACGCTAGGCGCACTGGCCTGGGGCGACGTCTGGTTCGACGGCATGACTCGCAACCCCTGGGACCCGAACCAGGGTTCGAGCGGTTCTTCCGCGGGTTCCGCCTCCGCGTCGGCGGCGGGCGGCGTCGTCTTCGCGATCGGCTCGGAGACGCTCGGCTCGATCGTGTCGCCCTCCGTACGTTGCGGAAACAGCTCCCTGCGCCCGACCTTCGGCCGTGTCTCGCGCCACGGCGCGATGGCGCTCTCCTGGTCGATGGACAAGCTCGGTCCGCTGTGCCGCTCGGTTCAAGACGCAGCCATCGTCTTCGACGCCATCTACGGTCCCGACCCACTCGACAACCACGTCCAGGACCACTCCTTCCGCCTGCCCGATCGCGTGGACGTCAGCGGTCTACGTGTCGGCGTCCCGCGCCAGGCCTTCGAACAGAGCTCGCGCGACAAGCGTGTACTCGATGAGCTCGAGGCGCTGGGCGTCGAGCTCGTGCCCTTCGACCTGCCGCAGTATCCGACGAGCGCCATGACCGTCGTGCTCTCGGTCGAAGCGGCCACGGCCTTCGACGAGCTCACCCGCAGCGGCGCCGACCAGGAGCTCGTGCGGCAGACGCAGGACGCTTGGCCGAACGTCTTTCGCGCCGCGCAGCTCGTGCCCGCCGTCGAGTACGTCCGCGCGAACCGCTTGCGTTCCGCGATGATGCGCGAGATGGACAGCGTCATGGCGAGCGTCGACCTCTTCGTCCACCCGGTCTACTACGGCCTCTCGACGACCAACCTGACCGGTCACCCGACCGTCATCGCGCCGAGCGGCTTCTCAGAGGATGGCAAGCCGTACTCGATCTGCTTCACCGGCCAGCTCTTCGGCGAAGAGCGTCTACTCGCTCTGGCACGCGCCTGGCAGGAGTCCCGGGACTATCACCTGCGACACCCGGGCGAGTAGTTCGAGGGCGTCTACTCGGTCGCGTCCATGTAGACGATGCGCTCGCCACCCGAGCGGGCCTTGCCCTCTTCGATCGGAGTGAGTCCTTTCGCGGTGATCGCGAAGAGCGGCGTCGAGCCATGGTTGAAGGCCTGGAACTCTTCCCAGTCGTACTCGTGGTCGTCGAGCTGCGTGCACTTGAACTTGCCGTGGCTCCAGTAGTGCGAGGCGAGTGCCCCGTAGGTCACGTCCTCGCTCCAGGGCATGCGACCGTTCAGGTGGGTGTCATCGTCGTCTTCGGTGTGACCCGATCGCAGCTGCAAGACGTTCTCGCGCCCGAACAGCTTCACCAGCGCGACACAGGCGAGGGAGTTGTAGTGGTCGTCACCGGTGCCTGCCAAGACCCAGGACAGCCGCTCGAAAGGCAGGTCCTCCTGCGTCTCTTCGTTGAGCACATCGCCGTGGACCGTCTGCACGCCCCGCATGCGCGCCTGTGAAGTGTTGCGGTAGTTCGAGTCGCACAGGACCACGTCGATGCTCTCTTTGCCGAGAGTGAGCGCGAGGTCGGTCGCCCAGTTGGACGCGCCGATGATCAGGAGACCGCCGCCGCCCTTGCCCGAGAGTCCGAGCGCGCGCGAGAGGGGAGCGATCGTCAGACCGTGCAGAACGACGGTCGCGATGATCACGCCGAAGATGACAGGCACGAGCATGTGCGCGTCGGAGTAGCCCGCTTCTTCGAGCCGGAGCGCGAGCGCGCCGGCCATGGCGACCGCAACGACTCCGCGCGGCGCGATCCAGCCGATCAGGAGCTTCTCCTGCCAGGGCAGACCGCTGCCCGCGAGCGAGACGAAGCTCACCAGCGGCCTCACGACGAAGAGCACAACCGGAATCAAGAGCACCGCGCCGAGCGTGATGCCGTCCAGGTCGGAGAAGCGCATGCGCGCTGCGAGCACGAGGAAGAGCACGGCGACCAGGATCGTCGCGACCTCTTCCTTGAAGCGCCGGATGTCCTCGACGCTGGAAGAGCGCGTGTTGGCGAGCACGACGCCGGTGATGGTGACGGCGAGGAGCCCCGCTTCGTGGAAGATCGCGTTACAGCCCGCGAAGATCAGGAGAGCTGCGCCGAGGATGGCCGGCGTCTTGAGGTGCTCGGGGAAGGCGCCTCTCTTCAGGGCCTGGCCGAGCGCGACTCCGCTCAACCAACCGATCAGCGCGCTGCCGCCGATGAGCAAGAGCAAGCGCCCGATGTCACCCGACCCGGCGATCGCAACCTCGAGTGCAACGACGGCGAGCAGCGCACCGAAGGGATCGTTGACGATGCTCTCCCACTTCAGGAGCAGTGCCGGTCGCTGCTTGATACGCGCCTGCCGAAGCATCGGCTTCACCACCGTCGGACCGGTGACGACGAGGATCGCTCCGAACACGGCCGAGGTTGCCCAGGTGAAGTCGGCCAGGTTGTGCGCGAGGATCGCGGTCACCGAGAAGGTGATTACGAGACCACCGAGCACCAGCGCGAGCAGAGGCCAGCCCAGCTTGCGCGCTTCGGAGAAGCGCAGCGACAGGCCGCCTTCGAACAGGATGATCGCGACGGCCAGCGAGACGACCGGGCGCAACAGGTCGCCGAAGGCCTTGTCGGGATCGACCCAGCCGGTCACGGGCCCTATCACGATTCCGATTCCGAGCAACAGAATCAGCGCGGGGATTCGAAGACGCGCCGCGATCAGCTGGGCGAGGACTCCGGTCGCGACGAGGCCGGCGATCAGGTAGAGGGGATCCATGGCGCGCGCAGCTCCTAATAACTACGCCGCGCCACGGTAGCTTTCGCTACTCGAATCGCAATGCCGTGATCGGATCCATCTGGGCAGCGCGCCGTGCCGGGAAGATCCCGAACACGACGCCGACCGTGCAGGAGATCACGAGCGAGAGCATCACGTAGCTGGGGGCGATGACGGCCTTCCAGTTCGTCAGCTCGACGATTCCCAGAATTCCGACGATCCCGACGAAGCAGCCGAGCAGGCCACCGATGGCCGCGATGGCCGTCGTCTCCGCCAGGAACTGGAGCACGATGTCTCGCCGACGCGCGCCGAGCGCCCGCCGGATACCGATTTCCTTGGTGCGCTCGGTGATCGTGGCCAACATGATATTGGCGATTCCGATCCCCCCCACGAGCAACGAGATACTCGCGATCAAGATCATCACGAGGTTGAACACGCGCTGGGTCTCCTCGCTCTGCTTCAAGAGCTCGAGCGGAACGACGATCTCATAGTCGACTCGGTCGTGAAGCTTGCCGAGCGCTGCCCCGAGCATCTGCGACGTGCGCAAGACCTCGTCCTCGTGCTTCGTCGTGACGACGATCTGATCGAGATCCACTTGTGTGAACTCCTGAGAGCCAGCGCGTTCAATCAGGGTCACCGTGCCGAGAGTCCGCATCGACGTCTCGTACGGGATGTAGACCTCTTGGGTCGTCGAGTCGATGTTCAGCGCCTTGCGAGTGTGCGAGCGGAAGGCTGCGTCATCGAGAATCCCGATCACCTGGAAGGGAAAGCCGCCGATCTGGAGCCACATCCCGATCGGGTCCTCGACCGTCTCGAGCTGCGCGACCAGGCCGCGCCGCACGAGGCAGACCTTTGCGTAGTTGTTGGCATCGACCTCGGTGAAGACGCGACCGCGACCGGACTCCAAGCCGAACATGCGCAGGTACTCGGGCTCGACTCCGAGCACCGAGGCTTCGAGACGCTTGCTGCCGTACCACAACCGCTGGGTGATACGGTTGACGCGCAGCATGTTCTCGACGGTCGGAATCACCTCGGCGATGTAGTCCGCGTCCGCGAAGGTCAGCCCGTAGCGATCTTTGTACTGCGTGTCGGTCGTGTCCGGTTTGATCTCTTCCGGCGGCTTGACCGAGTTGATGATCACGTTGCGGACGCCCAGCTCCTGGATGCGCGAGAGGATTTCGTGGCGCGCACCGGCGCCGACGGAGAGCATCGCAATCACCGACGCGACGCCGAAGATGATGCCCAGCATCGTCAGGAAGGAGCGCAGCTTGTTGCGCAGGAGGTTCTTGACTCCCAGCGCAACGACCTCGAAGAAGCGGCCGAGCCCCATTAGCTCGAACCTCCTGCAACCGCGCCGCGAACGCAAGTCCCCGTTCCGAAGCCCGTGTCCTTCAAGACCATTCCGTCGCGCATCTCGATGACGCGCGGAAGCCCGCTCGCGATCTCGGCGTTGTGCGTCACCATCAAGATCGTGCGACCCTGTGCGTGCAGGTCGTGGAAGATTTCGAGCACCTCCTCACCGTTCTTCGTGTCGAGGTTTCCGGTCGGCTCGTCGGTGAGCAGGAGTGCCGGCTGGTTGACGAGAGCGCGCGCGATCGCGACGCGCTGGCACTCCCCTCCCGAGAGCTGCGTCGGATAGTGCTCGGTGCGGTGACCGAGGCCGACGGCTTCGACCAAGTCGAGACAGCGCTTGTGCCGCTCACGGCGCGGCGTGCGGCTGTAGAAGAGCGGAAGCTCCACATTCTCGAGCACCGTCAGCTGCGCGATCAGGTTGAACGACTGGAACACGAAGCCGATCGAGCGATTGCGGACGAGCGAGAGCCGATCGTCGTCGAGGTGGGCGACATCCTCGCCGTTGAGGCAGTACTCGCCGCTCGTCGGCCGATCGAGACAGCCGACGATGTTCATCAGCGTCGTCTTGCCGGAACCCGACGCCCCGACGATTCCAACGAACTCGCCTTCCTCGACCTGAATGTCGAGTCCGTGGAGCACGGTCAGCGCGCTGTCGCCCGCCCCGTACGTCTTCACGATCTTGTCCAGCTCGAGAACTTTCCTGGCCATGGGGTTCAGGAGTCGGCGTCCATTCCGGACAGACCCGAGGAGAGACCGGAGCTCTCCTCTTCCTCGGCGCTCTCCTCGGACTGGACCTCACTGTCCAGCCGCGGGTCGTAGAGGAGCACGCGCTCCCCCTCCTTCAGTCCGGACTTGATCTCGACGTGGTGCGAGTTGTTGCGACCGACCTCGACGACAGTCTTCCTGATCTCGCCGTCCGCGTAGACGAAACAGTAGTGAGCACCCTCTTCGGGGAATACGGCGTGAATCGGAAGCTGGAGCACATCCTCGAACTCCGCAACGTGAATCTCGACCTTCGAGGTCACGCCGGCGCGCAGCTCCGTCTCGGACTTCTGCATCGTGATCTCGACCTTGAAGGTCTTGTTCGAGTCGTCGGTCCAGCTCTGCGCCGTCGCCACCGTGGCGATGTCCGTGACCTCGCCGCCAAAGACCTCGCCCTTGTTCGTCTCCACCGAGACCGACGCGGGCATGCCGACCTTCACCCGCGAGATATCCGCCTCGTGCACCTGCACCAAGACCTGCATCTCGCGCAGGTCGGGCAGCGTGAACATCGTGTGGCCCGAAGAGAGGTGATTGCCGACCTTGATCTGGTCGCGCATCCACTGCTGATCCGGACTTCCGTAGTAGACGATTCCAGGCGCGGGCGACTTGATCGTGTGGTGATCGAGCTCCTCTCTCTGCTCGTCGAGTCGATCCTGCGTCTGAGAGATCTGGCGCTCCTTCTGCGTCACGCGCGCCTGCTTCTCCTTGAGGCTGATCTTGGCCTTCTCGCGAGCATTCTGTAGGACGCGCTGCGCGTCCTTCAGGTTGGCGTTCTTCTGCTTCAGCTCCATCGCGACGGTGTAGGAGTTGTAGAGCTCCAGGTCGCGCTTCGCGTTCTCTTCGCCGATCTCGGCCTCGCGCAGCTTGATCCGCTCCTCCTCGACCTGAATCTTCGTCAGAAAGCCCTCTTCCTCGAGTGCCGGCACCTGCTCGAAGCGATCCTTCGCTCGGCTGAACTCCGAGGTCGCCTTCTCGAAGGCCAAGATCTTCTTGCGCTTCTCGTTGGGCAGGTCGCCTTTCTCGTAGCGTTCGAGCTCCAGACCCTTCAGCTCGAGCTGCAGCTCGGCCTTCTCGATGCCCGCGTTGCTATCGCGCTCCTGAATGGCGAGCGATGACTGCGCGGCCTCGAGCTCGGCCTCGTACTGGATCATCTGGTTCTCGAGGTCATCGATTCGACGTTCGAGATCGGTCTTGTCGAATTCGGCGAGGATGTCGCCCTCCTCGACCTCTTCGCCCTCTTCGACCAACCAGGTCACCTGGCTGCCACCCTTGAACTGTGGCTTGATCTCCTCCGAGTCCTTCGCCTTGAGGTAGCCGTTCTCGGTAACCGTGATCTTCATCGCGCCGATGCGAGCCGTCGCCATCGAGCTCTCGGGGAGTTCTTGTGCAAGGCTGTCCTGATTGGTCAGGTACCTGAAGCCCCCCGCTCCACCGAGCGCGAGAACCAGCACCGCAATCATCAGATTCTTCATTCGATCCACATCCCCTGTTCGTCGATAAACACAATTCCGAGGTCGCGCAAGAGTCCCAGGCGAGCGATCTCGTAGTTGACCTGTTCACGAATCAAGCTGTTCCGCGCGTCGAGCAGCGACTGCTGAGCCTCGACGACATCCCGGTTGGGAATCTCGCCACGCTCGAATCGCAGCTGAGCGACGCGCACGTTCTTCTGTTCGTCTTGGATGAGCTGGCGCTGAATCTCGAGGCTGAGCTTGCGACGCTCCAGCTCTCGGAAGGCACTCTCGACCGTAACGATCAGATTGTCCTGAAACTCTTCGAAGCTGCGCTGTGCCTGAGTCAGCCGAATCTGAGCGCGGCGGTAGCTGCTGGATTCGTTGACACGGTCCACGGGAATCTCGAGCGAGAGCCCGAGGCTCAGGCTCTCGTTGTCGAAGTTCTGGTTCGAAAAGCTCGAGTTGGGACCGGCCGGCGCGTTTACCGATGCATTGAAGTCCAGGTCCGGAAGCAGATCGTTCTTCGAGATTCGAACCGCGCGCTCGAAGTCTTCGAGCTGCTCGCGTCGATTGATCAGGTCCAGACGGTTCAAGAGAGCGACCTCCACCGCGGACTCCACATCGTAGGTCACCGGCACGAACTCCGGAGCTCCCTTGATAATCTCCACGCGCACGTTGGTCGGCAGGCCCAAGAAGATGCGAAAGCGGTCCGTCGCCGCCTCGTAGTTCTCGAGCGCCTCGATCAGGCGGTTGTCTGCATTGAGCCGGTTTCGTCGCGCGCGCAGGACATCGAGCTCGCGCGTGCGGCCCACATCGAAGAGCGCCTGGGCTTGCTGCTCGGCGAAGGTCAGCTCTTCCATGTTGCGGCGCTCGTTGTCGATCGACTGCGCTTGCTGGACGAGATCGTAGTAACGGCGCGCGACATCGATCGAGAAGTCTTCTCGGAACAACTCGAAGTCGCGAATGGAGTAGACCATGTTGCGCTCGGCCGCGGTCAGAGCTTCGTGGCTCTCCTCCGCGCCCGCACCGCGCAAGAGCGGCTGAACCAGTTGCAGGCTCAGGTTCGAGTTGAAGTTGCTCGAGTCTGCACCCGGTGAGTTGTTGAGGTCGGAGAGTGACGACGAGCCGTTGAGCGACACCGAACCGCCCCAGGGCAGGATCATATCGACTCCGGCAGAGAAGGAGGTCCTCCGGTCTTCGGGCAAGCCATCACCATCGAAGATGAACCCGAGCGCCGAGCTCAGGAGCGGCGTAAACGCGTGCCGAGTCTCGGCCAAGCTGAGCGCCGCCAAGAACAGGTTCTCTTCTTGAGCCAGGTAGTCGCGGTTCGAGGTCACTCCCAGACTGAGCGCCCTGGCGAGTGACACGGCTTCGACTCTCTCCTCCGGCGTAGCCCGCTCCCCTTCCCCGCTCTCCTCCGCATCCGTCTCCTCCACCTCTTCCGGCCAGACCACTGTCTCCTCCCGTGCGCCGAGCGTGTCCTTCGTCCGCTCGTAGAGGACACGGTTCGCCGTTCGATCGACTCGACGCGAGAGGTTCTTGGCGGTACAGCTCGCGAAGAGGATCGAGCTGACCGAGAGTGCCGCGACGAGGAGCGCACGCTCGAAGCCCTGAATCGAGGCTTCGCGAGGCGAGACGTCGCGCCTCTCTTTGACCGGGAATACGTTCATGGACGGGAAGGGACCGAACGGATGGGTTCGGACGGACGAGTCGAAGCCCGGGTTGTTCACGCGAAAGCCTTTAATTTCCAAGCTGGAGACAGTCGCGAGTGCATATGACCTTCAAGGAGGTCGGTTATTTCATGCCAGACACCCGATCATCGGTTTGCGAGCAACAGAGATGCCAGAGCCAAGTGCTTGCGAGGAGACTCAATTCTGAACGAAGCGCGAGTGCCTGAGAACCAGACTTACACAAACGATCCCGACCCCCGGCTTGGCTGCGCGCTCTCGCATACCCGCACGCAATTTGAACGACTACACAACCAGCTCACAATTTGGGTCAGCCGCCAAGCTCCTCCAACCAGGCCTCGACCTCGGTGCGATCCGGGGCATTCGGCGAGAGCTGCAGGTACTCGGAGAGCGCTGTCCTCGCACGCTCGTCCTTGCCGAGCAGCATTGCAGAGCGCCCGAGGAAGTAGAGGCACGAGGGGTCAGCGGGATACTTGGAGTGGTACGCATCGAAGCCCGCGAACGCTGAAGAGACTTCTCCGATTCGAAACCGCGCGACCGCAAGGTTGTAGTCCAACTCATCGCGGTGTGCGGGTTTCGCCGGCAGGCGCTCGAAGCTCTCGAGGAACTCCACGGCATCCTCCACTCGTCCGCGCGCAAGCAGGTTGTACGAGTAGGCGATGACCGCCCCGCTCTTATCGAGATAAGAGATTCTGCCGGGGTAGTCCTGGAGCGAGAGGCGCAAGAGCTCTCCCGCCGGTTCGTGGTGGCCAGCGCGATCGAGGCTGCGGCCGAGCACGGAGAGACCCTCGAGGTAGTCCGGAGTGTGATTAAGCTCGGCACCGAAGAGAGCTTGGTCGTCCTTGAAGTCACGCAGGCGCAACTGGATGCGACCGCTCGCGAGAGCGATCCAGAGAATGGCGAACGCCGTCGCAAAAAACTTGTGGCGCGCGTGTGCCCCCGACTTGCTGAGCGCGTGCTCGACGCACTGCACGAGCCCGCCCACGAAGGCCAGGCTCGGCAGGTACAGGAAGCGGTCCGCGCGGAAGTGCAAGATCGGAATCAGCTGTGCGACAGGCACCAGGCTGACGTTGAAGAGCACCAGCCAAATGCGAAGCCAGGGGTACTTCACCGCCGCCCAACACTGGAGCGCGATCGCTACGGCTGCGGACGCGACCACTCGAGCTTGCCCTCCACCGTCCAGCGCCGAGAAAGCGGTGACCGTGTCGGCGATCGAGAGCTTCAGCGGCAGGATGAGCGTCCGGATGTAGTCGGTGTAGACACCTGCGAAGGTCTGCACCCGCTCGCCGAGGGAGAGCGTGCTGGCATAGAGCTCGCCGTTCGAAACGGTAGAGAGCTCGCCACTCGAGGATCCGATTCGCAGGGCGAGAATCAGGAGGGCGATTCCCCAGGTGATCGCGGCAAAGCGGCGCAGGCTGACGGTCACGCGCTTCGGGAGCTCGGCGCCTGACCAGAAGCGCGGCCGGCCCGCGACCAGGATCACGACAATGATGATGGCCAGGGCTGTCTCCTTCGACAGGAGCGCGAGCGCGAAGGCGACGACCGCCAGGACCCAGGCGATCGAGCGTCGCCTGCGCCCATGTTCGCCGACCGCCTGCAAGAAGAACCAGACCGAGCACAGCCCACCGAAGACGAACAGGAGGTCCGCCTTCGAGTGGATCAGACCGACGACCGCCGAGTTGACGGGATGGAGGCCCCAGGCGAGAGCGATCAGCGCGGCTGTCCATTCGCTCGACATCAGCTGTCGGAGGATCACGCAGACGAGCGCGACGTTCGCCAGATGCAGAAGCAGCGACGACAAGAGGAACCCGAACGGTCGCTCCCCCCAGAGCCACTTGTCGAACGAGTGCATCAGCGTGTAGATCGGACGGTGGTAGCCCGGGTTGTTTCGATCGTTCGTGAAGAGGCCCGGCACTTCGGACCACTCGTCGACGATCAGCACCTCCTCCAGGATCTCGCTCTGGTCCAGCCAGACGAACCCGTTCGACAGGCCACTCCAGTAGGTCGCTGCCACGAGCGCGATCACCAGTGGCAGCGTCCACCACCTCCGCGTTGATTGGCTCCTCTCGGTCATTGCGCGTCCGCTCGGCTACTGGCCGTGCTCGAGAGCCTCTTCGATGAAGGCACGCGGAATACCGATCTCGGCGATCACGACCTTGCCGCACAGCTCGGGCCCGCGCTCCAGATAGAAGCCCGGCTTGGCTGCGACGAAGCTGACGGTTGTCGTCGCACACACCGCCTCGCCGAAGACCTCGCCCGTGTTCGCGTCGAGCCCACTGGGAATATCGACCGCCAGCACCGGCCGCTGGGCGGAGCGCGAGGCATAGACCACCTCGCATAGACGCACATTCAACTCGCGTGTCAAGCCCGTCCCGAACAGGGCGTCGACGATCAGGTCGGCCGCGCGAAAGCGAAGCGCAGCAGTCGCCAGCTGATCGCGAGTTGCAAGCTCGACGATTTGCCCACCCAGCTTCTCCCAGAGCGAAGCGTTCAGCTGGACATCCCCCGACGCCTCCGAGAGCCGGCTCTGCCGAGCCACGAAGAAGAGCTCCACGCGGTAGCCGCGATTCAGGAGGGTCCGCGCGATGACGAACCCATCGCCACCGTTGTTGCCCGGGCCACACAGGACGACGACGAGAGCCCCGCGCTCGTGCTCGACCAGCTCCTCGGCAGCCTCCGCGCAGGCCCGCCCGGCGTTCTCCATCAACAGCGCAGAGGGGATGCCAAAGTCCTCGATCGCGCGGCGGTCCAAGGCCCGAACCTGCTCGCGGGTCAAGGTCGGTAGCGGCTCTGCATCGGGCATCGCACTACGGTACCCAAACTAGACAGCCCGCACTATTCATGAGCCGCGAGAGGAAACGCCTCGATTCGGTTCCTACTGGTGTTTTGCGGGCGCTGGCCCCGCAGTCGAGCTTGTAAGCTCGTCGAGGAAGCCAGTGATCGCAAAAACGCCGGTAGGGGCCGAAAGGCTGGCGTAGCCGGCCGTTCGTGGTGTTTAGTCCGCGTGGTCATGAATATCCGGCTAGAGCTCAGCGCGAATCGGCTTCGACGACAATCACTTGACCGCCGCTCTTCTCCGCCAACTCCCTCCAGTAGTGCTGCAGACCCTTGGGCGCATCGACCAAGATCGAATCGAAGCGGACGCGCTTGAAGCGACTGTGCGAGAGCAGCATCGGAATCATCAGCTCCAAGCTCCAGATCTCACCACCGGTCGGCGCGCCATCGGTCAGCACCATGATCGTGTCCACCTCCGGATCGGACATGGCCAAGAGCGCGGCGCTGTAGAAGTTGCCCTGGCCTGTCTCGCGACAGTTCTCGAAGTCCTTGTAGGCGCGCTCCAGGTTGCGCTCGTTCGCCGACTCGAGCTCATCGCTCCACGGGAAGGGACGCTTGGTGTAGGGAATGATGTTGAACTTCGAGCCGGGTTCGAGCGAACCGAGCGCAAGCGCGAGCTGTCGGTCCGCGTACTCCTTGCGCGTCGTGCCATCCTCGCGCTTGTTCCAGAGCGAGCCCGACAGGTCGAACAGGAACGCGACTCGATCCGAGAGGAGCGGCATGCCGCCGAACACTCGCGACCCACCGCTCTGAACCTCGGGCTTCGGTGCGCCACTTGCGCGCCAGCTACGAGGCAAGCTCTCAGCCCACGCGCGCCACGGCGCGATGTTCATTCGATACTTCATGCCCGAGATGCGCCGCAACGCAGCGAGCGCACTCCACCGAAGTCGAAGCCGGGGCTCCGCGTCGAGCACGCGGACGAGAGCGCGCGCCGCCTCCGCCGTCCCGATGGTCGCGTAGCTCTCGATCAACAGCGAGCGCACGCGCGACGATGGATCGCCCTCCAGCTGAAGCTCGAGCTCCTCCGTCAGGTCGGCGTGCCGCGCAGCCACGAGCAGCGCCGCACAGCGCACCTCCTCCCGTCGATCCGTCAGCCCCTTCCGCGCCAGCTCCCGCGCAACCTCCGAGTCCACCGCATCGATCGCCATCAAGCACGCCGCCCGCACCTCCGCACTGCGATCGCCCTTCCACTTTCGCCGGAGCACAGGCAAGAGCCGCCGGTCCAGCTCGCCGCCCAGTACCTCCCGCTCCGCCAGCCGCTCGATCGACCACAAAACGCGCCGCCGCACCTCCTCGTCGCGATCGCTCAGCCCCTTCGCGACATCGCCCCCCGCGACCTCCAGCTTCACCCGCCCGAGGACCTCCGCCGCGCGCCTCCGAGTCTCGACCGCCTTGGCCTGGAGCCCCTGCTTTCCGAGCAGCCCCTTCAGGATCACCTCATCATCGATGCCCGCGAGCGCCAGCTGCGCCTGATCCGCGACCTCCGGCATCTCGTCCGAGAGCGCACCCAGAACCAGCCGCCAGCTCGTCCGATCTCCGACCTTCGCGAGCGCTCGGACCGCGGACCGACGCTTCCCCGGCTCCGATGACCCGAGTCGCTCCGCCAGCTCGGACCCGGCCGCTCCCCCGCCGAGGACGGCTCCCGCTCCGAACGCGAGAGCTACCGCCCAACTCAACCAGACCCTCGCCATGATCCCGCCCCTCTCGAGCGGAACTATCTCCGCTGGGAGAAGAGACTCCGCCGAGCGCGGACGGTTACGGGTGGTCTGGTCGATTCGCCGTCTCAGGGAGAGACTCGGCGAGTCTCGTCAGCTCGCCTGCGCGACATCCTTGCCGTCGGCCGGCGTCTGCTTCTTCGCCGTCTTGCGCTTCGGCTGGAAGTGACGCCGCTCGACCAGAGTCGGCTTCTTGCGCGGAGCCGGCTTCTCTTCGAGGAGTCCACCGTCACCGACGAAGGCTGCCTCGCCGCCTGTGTCGAGCGTGTCGAGGAAGGCGTTGGTCTGCTCACCATAGAGGTGCGTGCCGCCGCTCGAGCGCCCGAAGATCTGACCGAGGTTGAGCACGCCCAACTTGAAGTCGTCGAACATGCCGTAGCCGGAGACGACGGCGTGCTGGTACCAGAGGAACGCGAGCAGGCTCCAGTCGTAGACCGGATTGCGCGGAAACTTGACCAGCTTCTTCACGAGCGGGATGCCGTAGGGCAAGTAGACCGCAAGGTTGAAGAGCTTCTGGAGATTGACCACTTCGCGCAGGTCCTCGCGCTTCATCTGCGAGTCGTGCTGGATCGACGGACCGATGTCCTTGCCGATGTCTACGCGCCCCTCTTCGAAGTCCTCGCGACCGAGCTGAGTCGAGCGGAAGGGACGATAGATCAGGACCGTGCAGCCCTCGGGCTTCAGCTCGCGGTTCGCCTGGACCGTGTCGAACATGTCGTCCAGCGTCTCCGCCGGCGAGCCCATGATGTTGTTCGTGCGGTAGGTGATCTTGTGCTTCCGCAGGAGCTTCGGAATCGAATACACGATTTCGTCCGTGTAGCCCTTGCCGTAGACCTTCGTGCGAACGTCCTCACTGCCCGATTCGAGGCCGAACTGCACCGATGCGCAGCCCGCACGCGACATGTTCTCGATGTCGTCTTCGTTCAGGTAGTTGATGTTGACGTTGCACGCGAAGGGCAAGCCGACCTGTTTGGGCCACTTCTCCGCGAACTCCTCGAGCCAGCCGTGCTTCATGTTGAGCGCGGCATCGCCGAAGTTGACCATGCGAAAGTGCGGGTAGCGCGCGGTGATGTCGTTCATCTCCTCGCACAGATAGTCCACCGACTTGACGCGGTTGAAGCGCTCGTTCTTGCCGCCCGAGACCCACTCCTTCTTCATCAAGCCGACCGAGCAGTAAGTGCACGAGTTTTGGCAGCCGCGGCTGGCGTGCACCTGCATCACGCGCTTGTGCGCGAGGAAGCCGTACTTGTAGAAGATGTCGACGTCGGGGAAGGGCAGCGAGTCGAGGTCCTGAATGGCTGGTCGGATCGGATTCTGGAAGGGCTCGCCATCCTTCAGGACGGCGACGTTCGGAATGTCGTCGATCGAACGATTGGCCTCCCAGGCGTTGATCACGTCGAGCATCGCGTACTCGCCCTCGGCCTTGATCGTCGCGTCGATGTACTCGGCCTCGCGCAGGATCTCGATGTCGAAGGACGGGTGCGGCCCCCCCATCAAGGTCTTGAGGTGCGGCAGCTTCTTGCGCCAGCGCTCGATATAGGGGAACGACCAGGTCTCCTGCCCCGTGGTTGCATAGATGCCGATGACATCCGGCTTCCAATCCTCGACCGCCTGGAGGAAGTTTCGCTCCAATCCGGAGATGAAGCAGTCGGTCTGGTGCCCGTGCTGCTTGAGCACGGACGAGAGCACTTTCATGCCCTCGAACTCGTGGCAGGTAGTGACGATGAAGGCGACGCGGGCCAAAGCTGCTGCCTGGGTTCGGGTGAATCGGTGAGGAGGCTCGGAGAGGCCACGACTGCTTCTGATGCCTCGAGGATGGGCATCAGGCCTTCGGGGCCCCTGAGAGAGGGAGCAAAGAGAGAGAGAGATCGAGAACGGTCGGGAACCCGGAGGTGAAATCGGGAGTCCAAACCTCCCGCGCACGGAAGGGTTTGGAGTAGTCTACCACAGGAGAGCGATCTCCTTCGGCTTCCCTCGGCCGGAGGCCGGACGCTCTTCCGAGGGTCTCGTCAGGCTCTGGGTTCCCTCCAGCCACAGCTTCTTCCCTCGAACTCCCCCTCACTCACCTCCCACGACCCTCACCCGAGGGTCGGGCCGATATGCAACGCACCGCTCTCGTCCAGACCTATCACCCCTACACTCAGTTCACGCACGTCCACCCCCTGGGCGTGATGATGATCGCCTCGGTTGCCGAGGAGCGTGGGCACTCCGACCTCCATGTGCTCGACATGAAGGTCGAGGACTGGACCCCTGAGCAGTGCGCGGAGAAGCTCGTCGCGCTCGAGCCCGCCGTCGTCGGCCTCTCGGCCATGACCTACGAGGCTGGCTGCATGCACGATGTGGCCAAGCTCGTGAAAGAGCGCCTGCCCAATGTCGTCGTGATCTGTGGCGGCCCGCACCCCAGCGTCGCCGACACCGATGTGATGGAGGACGAGAACGTCGACTTCGTCGTGCGCGGCGAGGGCGAGTTCATCTTCGCCGACCTGCTCGACGAGCTCGAGAAGGGCACGACCGACTTCACCGAGCTGACCGGCATCAACTGGCGCAACGCGGAGGGCGAAGCGATTCGCAATCCCGACCGCTCGCCGCCGCAGGACCTCGACGAGCTGCCCTTCCCCGCCTGGCACCTGATCGATCACTCGAAGTACTACACGGTCCCGCGCGGCGGCGTGATCTACGCACACAAAGAGTTCGCGACGATGTTCAGCTCGCGCGCTTGCCCGTGGCGCTGCACCTACTGCCACAACTCCTACGGCAAGACCTTCCGCGAGCGCAGTGCCGAGCACGTGCTCGCCGAGATCGATCTCCTGGTCAACACTCACGGGGTGAAAGAGCTCGTCTTCATGGACGACATCTTCAACTTCCGTCCGGAGCGCGCGAAGACCATTGCGCGCGGCCTGATCGAGCGCGACTACAAGCTCAAGCTCACCTTCCCGAACGGCTTCCGCGGCGACATCCTCGACGAGGAGCTCGTCAGTCTGCTCGTCGAGGCCGGCATGTACCGCTGCATGATCGCCGTTGAGAGTGCCGTCCCGCGCATCCAGAAGGTGATGAAGAAGAACCTCAAGATCGAGAAGGTGCGCAAGATCGTCGAGTTCACGGCCAAGCAGGGCGTCATGGTCCACGGCGCCTTCATGCTCGGCTTCCCCTCCGAGACGCGCGAGGAGATGGAAGAGACGGTCAAGTGGGCGGCGAGCAGCGACTTCCACACCGCCGCCTTCTTCCGCGTGATCCCCTTCAAGGGCACCGAGCTCTTCGAACAGGTCGAGCACGCCGGTTTCGCGCTCCCGACCGACTGGTCCGCCTACGAGCCCTACGAGACCGACATCAATCTCTCCGAGGTCCCCGAAGGCGACATCGCCAAGATCAACAAGGCCGCTTACCGCCGCTTCTACCTGAAGCCCAAGCGCCTCTGGCAGATCCTCAAGCTGATCCCCAACAAGAGCAACATGATCCCGTTCCTGGCGCTCTTGTTCGCGCGCCGCGCCTACGCGCGCTGATCCACGCACGGGTCGCCAACCTCTCGACACTCGCGATCCTCCGAGCCGACCTCGAAGAAGACTACGCTCGTCTTCCGCTGCGGACCCCTCACTCGTGCAAGATCACTCGCACTCCCCTGCGATTGACGGTCACCAGATCGAGCAGTCCATCGCCATTTACATCCTCGATCATGGGGAGTATCGCGCCGGAGTCGGAGAGAAAGGCCCGTGAGGGTCCGTAGGTGCCGTCACCGTTGCTGGGATGAATCCAGAACAGCGCCGGAACCGTCGAGCGCAGCGTCACGAGGTCGTCCAGGCCGTCCTCATTGAGGTCGGCCCAGGTCCAGGAGATCGGTGTGTCGTCGACCGGAATGGTGTAGCCCGCCGCAAACAGCCCGTCTCCCAATCCCAGACGAACGGAGAGGTCGCCGCTCTCCCGATAGACCAGGTCGGGAATGCCGTCCTCGTTCTCGTCGTGAACGGTGGGAGTCATGATGGCGTTGCCAACCGCTGTATTTAGCGTGGTGGGGAGGGTTCCGTCACCCTGCCCTAGCAGCACCTGAAAGAGGTTGTTGACGTCGCTGTACGCACCTACATCCAGGAAGCCATCGGCGTTGAAGTCGGCCACATGCAGATCGAGACCGAAGTCGAAGACGATCGGTTGTTGAGACAGGAAGGTGAAAGAGCCGGTTCCCGTGCCCCTCCAGATCTTGATGATGTTGTCGTTAGTCCGGGTCGCCAGGTCCGGGATGCCGTCTTCGTCGAAGTCTCCGAGCTCGCAAGAAAAACCGAGAGGTGCGAGCGGAGACGGTATTGCGGAGCCGAATCCGCCTTGACCGTCGCCGAGGTAGGCCATCACCCCGTAGTTGGGTTGGCTACCGACCAGGAGCAGGTCCAGCGCGCCATCGCCGTTGAGGTCCGCGACCTCGCAGTTGTTGGCTGCAATCGGGACAGTCAGCGTCGTCGGGGCAGGAGGGTTCGCCGCTCCGAGATCGACGAAGAGGTGCGAATTGGGACTCGAGAAGGAGTTGAGGACGACGTCCCCGATGCCATCCGAATCGAAATCGCCATAGATCACGGAGAAACCCGCTTGGATGCTCGGATTGGGGATCAGATTCATCGGGCCAAAGTTGAACGCTCCGCCGACGGTTCGCTTCTCGATCAAGCCGCCTTGGACGATTCCATGAAAGTCCAGGTCTCCATCTTGATCCGCGTCCACGAGCCGCACCGAGAATGCCGGTCCGATCGACACATCTTGGATGGGCTCGAACGTCGTGTCGCCGTTTCCGCCAAGAACGCCCACGAAGAGAGCGAGATCCTCCGTGCGAGTCGTGACGAGATCGAGGTTCCCATCCCCGGTGACATCCGTCGCAAAAATGTCGAGACCGAAGACGCTGCCTTCGTAGATCAGCTCGACCGCAAAGCCGCCGACCCCATCCCCTTCGGCGACGTGGATCCCGCCTCTCGAAGTCGCCACTACATCGGCGTCTCCGTCCGCGTTGAAGTCCGCGACATGGACGTCGAGTATGTTTTCGTCCCCGCTGGCCAGCATCTGGGCTGCTCCAAGCCCGCCCAGGCCGTCCGAAGAGAACCAGGCAAGGACACCGGGGAAGTTCATCGCGATGACGACATCGTCGCGACCGTCGCCATCGAAGTCCGCCTGGTCGATGCCGCGATCCGAGAGTCCGATCGTGGCCAAGCCGGGGTCGGTCGTCTGAATCGCGCCGAAGCGCCCATCGCCGACCCCGAGCGTCGTGAGGATGGTTCCCGCCGTCGTGATCATCGCCGCATCCAGAATGCCATCGTCGTTGAGGTCGGGTAGCGCAAGATCGGCGGGCCTGACCGGCAGAGTAAGCTCGATCTCGGCTCCGAACACTCCTCCGCCTAGACCGAGAAAGACGGACAGCGTGTCTTCCGGAAAGCCCCAGTCGGTGGCGATCAGGTCGAGCTCGCCGTCGTTGTCCACGTCCCTCAAGCGCAGCTCGTCCGGATTGGCGAGCGAGAGGGACTGAGTCACGAGCGCACCGAAGGTGCCGTCCCCCAGGCCGGGCGAGAACGCCAGATCCCCGGCATCGTTGAGGAGCAACCGGTCGACCAACCCGTCGCCATCGAGTTCCGCGAATTCCATCCAGTCGCACTTGCCGTGAGGAAACGGAACGGGCTGCTCGAAGTCATCCCCCAAGCTCGCGGGCGCCCCCAGCAAGAGACGCAGACCCGCTGTCAGGTTGAGGCCGCCTTGCGCGGCAGCGTCGAACACGAGGGCCTGCGAGATGACTTGCAGTCCACTCAGTGACGGATCGAGCGAGGCCTGCTTGAACAGTCCCTTCTTCGTGCCTTGCGCGTTGATCGTGAAGCGCTTGCGAAGTTGCGGGAGACCTACGTAGAACTCGCCACCGAACTCGGGCAGCGGAAGGACAACCTCATCGCCGCTAATCAGCAGAAAACCGATCGCGCCTGGTGCTCCGTTGTCTACGCGCCAGGCGAATGGCTGACCGACCACGGGTGCTCCTGCGATCGAGAGCTCGAGAGTGCCGCCGAGGCCGGGAGTTCCAAACCCGACTTTCGTGATCTTCGCTTCACCATCACCCCCACTCGAGATGAATTTGGCGACCGGGGACGGTGCCCCAACGACAGGCACAGCCAGGAGAAAGACCAGAGAGATCGTCGTTCTAAGCATCGGACCTTTGGAAGGGTGAACGGAGGACCCCCGAGCTTAGCACGCCGCGCCATTCGTGGAGCGCGAACGCCAAACGGCGCAGGCGCTGCTGTTCAGCGTTCCTGCAAGTGGGATTCGCTCTCGCCCGATGGCCCTACCGCCGAGATTGCGGCGCAGGGAACTCGGTGAACGACCTGGACCGCGCGTGTCGCGCTACGCGAGTCAGTAGCCGAGCGCTTCCAGGTCCGCCCGGTCTTCCTCGTCGAGCTGGATCTCGGCGTTGCCCTCCTCGGAGCGCGCGCGTTCGAGGAGCGCTTGAGATTCTGCGAGGTGCAGCTTGAGACGCTCGACCTCCTCGGGGTGGGTCGTCGCCAGGTCGCGCTGCTCCAGCGGATCCTCGCGCAGGTTGTAGAGCTCGTAGAGCGGACCGGCGAGCTCGCGCTTGAGCTCCTCCATGATCGGCTTCGCGTCGCCGAACCTGTCCGCGATGTCCTGAAGGACCGACTCGTCGAGGACTCCGCGAGTAGCCTCCGGCAGGTTCTCCTCCAACCATTCCCGCGAGAGCGCCGGGTTGCTGAGCATCGTCCAGGGCAACGAGTTCACCGCTGGCCACTTCTCGATCAGCTTCCAGTCGCCGAGCACGACCGCGGACTGACGCATCACTCCGCCCTCGGCGAAGAGCGGAGTCGGACCGAGCGCTTCGCCACGCATGAGCGGAATGAGCGAGCGACCGTGCAAATCGGGGCGCGTCGAACGCAAGCCCGCCCACTCGATCAGTGTTGGATAGAGATCGACGAGCTGAACCGGCTCGGCGATTCGGCGCGGTGGAGCGTCGGCGCGCAAGTGCGGCGGAAGCGCGAGCACCAGCGGGACGTGCAAGACCTCGCTGTAGAGCTGTCCGTGACCGAAGAGCTTGTGCTCGTTGAACGCCTCGCCGTGGTCCGCTGTGAAGATGATCACCGCACTCTCGAAGGCACCGCGCTCCTCCAGCTCGGTCAGAAACTCGCCGAGTGCTGCGTCCATGGAGAGGATCGACTCGTCGTAAGCGGCCGCGAACGGATCCGGCGCGTAAAAACCATCCTCGCTCTCGTAGCCCTCGATGTCGGTCTCGAGCAGGTGCTTGCTGACCTGTCCGTAGGAGCCCTCGAGGGAGCCGCTCGGCAAGAGCTCGCCGGTCTCGAGCAGACCATCGGAGCGGAAGCTCCCGCGAAAGTCCGCCTTCGGCAGGTATGGCCCGTGCACGTCGTTGGCGTGGACGAACAGGAAGTAGAGCTCGTCGGCGCGGAGGCTGTCGAGCCAGCTCAGCGCCGAAGCCATGGTCGAGCGCAGGCCACTCGCGGGATCGCGATCGTCCAGGTCGCGCGCCGAGTCGTCGAAGACCTCGAAGCCCTGCGCGAAGCCGAGCTGCTTCCCGACGTTCGGAGAGTCGATGAAGGCGCCCGTTCGATAGCCGGCCGCTGCGAGCGTCTCCGCCAGGACCCAGCGCGCCTGCGGAACGGTGTGTGTCTTGCCGGTCTCGGTGACGAACGGCAGCGTGCTCGCACTCGACGGGTAGTAGCCGCTCATCAACGCGGCGTAGCTCGGGAGCGTCCACGGCGCGTTCGCCAGGCAGTAGTCGAAGACCGTGGAGCCCTCGGCGAACGCGTCGAGCTTCGGAGTCGTCGCGCGCTCGTAGCCGTGCAGCGAAGTGTGGCGCGCGGCCAGTGTGTCGATGCTGATCAGTACGAAGGAAGGCGCTGCGGCGGCCAGCTGTTCGATGAGCTCGGCGCGCGAGAGCGAGAGTGCGGCGCCCGACTCCGACTCCCAACGCAGCTCGACCTCGAGAATTGCATTCGGTTCGAAGCGGAGCGGCACGTCGTACTCGAGAGCTCCGCCGCTGGTCGACCGCGTGGCAGGCGGAAGCGATGCACGGCCTTCGAGCTCACGCGTCGTCACCGGCGAGAGATACCGACTTGAGACCAGGAGCTCCCCCGCTCCTTCCGCAGTCGCGCTCAAGCGCAGCTGAGTCTCGCCGCGGTTCTCGATGTGATAGCGCAGCGCCGTTCCCGCGCTGAGCCGAGCGCTGCCGGAGCCGAGCTCCACGGGCCGCGCCTCGCCGTAGCTCAGCTCGGAGAGCGCCAGCCCTCGAAAGCTCCCGTCCTTCGAACGATCGAGCACGGTCATGTCGAGCTTGAAGCGAAGCTCGTTCTCGCCGTAACGCCAAGCCGATGCCGGAGCTTCGAGCTGGAACCAGGTCGGCTCGCCGGAGAGCTCGATCCGGCTGAGAGTGATCCCGTTCAGCTCGAGGTCGAGTGGAGCCGCCTTGCCCCCGCTCGCCCTCCAACCCTCGAAGCGCAAGACGCGCGCGACGGGCTCGGTCGCGGGCACCACGAGGGTCGCCGATCGAACCGAGGAGTGAACCGCTGCTCGCCCGCCGGGTCCCTCCGAAGTCCGCGAGTGCCAGCCTTGCGATCGGTAGGGACGCCAGCTCTCGCGCTCGTGCGGTCGAACCGACGCGGGCACCTCGACGCGCAAGCTGGGCTCGACGAGGAGCAGGTCGCGGACGACGGGCGGCGGCGGCGCTTCACTGCAGCCGAGCAGAAGGAATGGAATCAGCACCGACAGCGTGCTCCTCCAGCTGACTCTCTCCTGGCCGACTCTCTCCCGTCCAATCATCCCGAGGATTCTAATCGCGTCCCGCTCGAGGACACGACAGACACCTCCGCATTCGTGGCGAGCCTGCGTGCACCGGACTCCAGCGGAGCGGGGCGACTCGAAGCGCGCTCGCCGACTACTGGAGCTCTCCGGCTTTGCGGCGAACCCGCTCGTCCTCGTCGTACTGAGCGGCGTGCTCCAGAGCGACCTTCGCTCGCTCACTGTCCTCGTAGCCCTTCAAGACGTTGACGGCCCCGCCGCGGACCTTGGCACTCTCGTGGTTGATCAGGCACCCGATGACCGGTTCGATCAGAGAGTCGTGCTGAATGTCCTCGATCCCGTCGAGGATGTCGTCGAGGACTCCGGCGTCGTCGGTATGGGCCAGGATCCAGGCCGCCTCCAAGAGGACCTCTTCCGAGCGCGGGTCCTCGTGTTCCTCCGAGCTGAGCAACTGCATCGACTTCAGAGCACTCCCCTTCTCGTCCAGCGTGCTGCTGCGGTCCAAGAAGGTCCGCCGAGCCTCCTCGACGTGCTTCGGCCAGGGACCGGTCCAACCCGCGAGCTCGTCCACCTCGAGGGCCGACTCCTCGCTCTGCTCCTCGCCGCTCACCTCGTTCGAGACCTCAGCGCGGGTCTCGCTCTCGGGCTGCGCCGTCTCCTCTGGCGTCCGAAGCTCGGCACCCGCGTCCTCCGCGCTCGCCTCCTCCGGAGCTCCGCTCGCATCCACGGCCGAGAGCAGCCCAAACATGGTCGTGTCGGAGGGCGAATCCTCCTGACCGGTGTAGAGCCAGGCTCCGGTTCCAACTACAACCAACAGAACGAGCGCGAGAGGCAACCTGCGCATAGCAGTCTCCGATGAATCTTGGGCGATGGGGGCACCCTCGGGACGGAGGGCGGTCGCCTTCCGATCTAACCGGCAGCCAGCACGCGTTCGACGATCTCGAGCACCTCTCTCTCGGCGCGCTCCACGTCTTCCGCCATTGCTTGGCCCCGCGTCAGATACTCATCGGCGACGGCTTGTTCTTGGAGATCTCTCACGTTGACTTTCACATTCAACCAGGCGCCGAGCACCGCCGAGCGAGCGCAGAGTGCGCCGACCGCCGCGTCCGAGATCGAGGAGGGCTGACCGTGCTCGGCCATGGCGCGAATGACTTCCATCGAGCCGAGGGCAGCCTCCATGACCTGGAGAGGGATCTCGATGGCATGGCGAGTGGCCGCCTGGATCGCGTCCTTGCGCGCCTGCTTCTCCTCATCGGTCCCGCCCGGGAGCCGGAAGGCAGCCATGATTCCATTGAAGGCATTCGTGTCTTCGTCCACCAGGTAGGTCAGCTTGGAGTGATGCGCTTTGCCCTTGTCGGCCCAGTCCGAGAACTCCTCCCAGCGCTCGTCCCAGCCCGCCTTGTGAGACGAGAGGTTGGCGACCATCGTGCCGAGTGCGGCTCCGAGCGCGCCCAGAGCAGCCGCAACCGATCCGCCGCCGGGGGCTGCCGATTCGGAGGCCGTCTCGAGCACGAAACCTTCGAGGCTCTTGTCGACCAGGCGCTCCTCCTTCGAGTCCGCGGCGATGCAGTACTCGATGATGCGCTCCTCCGGAACGAAGGGCTTCAGGTCGTCGAGGCCGAGCGACTTGACCGCGATCTTGATCAGCTCGCCGTCGGAGATGCCGGTCGAGCGACTCTGCTTGCGGAGGTAGTGGCGGCCGGCGTCGAGCAAGCAATCGAGCGGGAGCAAGCCCACCAGCTCGGAGCCGGTCACGCGGATGCCGCGCGCCTGCGCCTTCGCGCTGACCTCGTCGAAGGCCGCGTGGACGGAGGTGACGCGGATGTTCGTCAGGTTCATCGAGATCTGGCAGATGCCGTACTCCTCGATGTACCAGCCGATGCCTTTGACCGATTTGAGTGAGCCCGGAGTCCAGACCTTGTTGCCATCGGCGTCGAGTACGACCTTGCCCGTGGCCGGGTTGCCGGTGCGCTTGACGCGTCCCTTCTCGCGCACGTCGAAGGCAATCGCGTTCGCGCGCCGCGTCGAGGTCGTGTTCAGGTTGACGTTGTAGGCGATCAGGAAGTCGCGGGCACTGACTGCGGTCGCGCCCGAGCGAGCATTGAAGGTCGCCGGACCGAAGTCGGGCTTCCAGCGCGAGTCGGCCAGCCGATCCTTGAGTCCCTCGTACTCGCCTTGGCGCACGACCGCGAGGTTGCGACGCTCTTCGATCCGCGCCGCGTTCTCGTAGCAGAAGACGGTGATGCCGACCTCCTCGCCGAGCCGCTTTGCGAGCGTGTGCGCGTACTCGACCGTCTCTTCCATCGTCACGCCGGCGATCGGCACGAGCGGGCAGACGTCGGTCGCACCGAAGCGCGGGTGCTCGCCCGAGTGCTTGCTCATGTCGATCAGCTCGGCGGCCTTGCGTACGCAGCGCACGGCGGCCTCGATGACGGGCTCCGGCTCGCCGACGAAGGTCACGACCGTCCGGTTGGTCGCCTTGCCGGGGTCGACGTCGAGGAGCTTGACGCCGTCCACGGACTCGATTTCATCGGTGATCTGTCGGACCACCGCCATATCGTTGCCCTCGCTGAAGTTGGGCACGCATTCGATCAGTCGCTTCATGGCGCGAACTATAACGAGTCGGACTAGCTTGGGAGCGCTATAGTCGCGCCATGAATCGAGTTGCCCTGATCACCGGTGGTGCCAAAGGCATCGGGAAGTCGATCGCGCTCGCGCTGGCCGCCGACGGCTGGTCGATCGCCCTGTGCTACCGCCAGAGTGCCGAGGCCGCCGAAACAACCTCGGCCGAACTCCGCGAGCTGGGAGCGCAAGTCCTCGCCGTCCGCGCCGACGTCTCCGACCCGGCCCAGTGCGAGGCGCTGGTCGATGCCGTCGTTCGCGAGTTCGGTCGCCTGGATGCGCTCTTCAACTGCGCTGGCCCCTACCACCGCCGTGCGATCCTCGAGGAGACGCACGAGGGCTGGCACGAGATGTTCGACAACAACCTCCACCCCGTCTTCTACTTGGCGCAGCTCGTCGCGCCGATCCTGAAAGAGCAGAGCTGGGGTCGGATCGTCAACTTCAGCATGGCGAACGCCGACCGCATGGTCGCGCAGCCCTTCGTGACCGCGCACTACATCGCCAAGTCCGCCATCCTGATTCTGACTCGCACCCTCGCGAAGGTGCTGGGTCCCGACGGCGTGACGGTCAACGCGATCTCGCCCGGCTTCATCGACTCCGGCAGTGCTCCGCCAGCAGAGCTCGAGAGCATGACCAAGCACATTCCCGCCGGATACATCGGCGAGCTCGACGATGTCGTCGGAGCAGCGCGCTTTCTGGTCTCCGAGGAAGCCCGCTACCTGAATGGCACGAACCTGCAGATCTCGGGCGGCTGGGGACTCTAGGGCTAGACCGAGTGCTCGACTACGAGCTGCCCGACCGTCTCCGGCAGTCCTCTGTGCCGTGGGATCGAAGAGCGCCGAACTCGCCGGATATTGCGGCGGCTCTGACACTGAAAACCCACCACTGCACCCGCTCGTAGGGCAACGGGACGGAGAACCGAGGTTCCTTCAGGTGATTGAATCCTCGCTCGATCTGAGAACGACGAAGTATCGTGTCATGCGCCCATCTGAGAGTCTGTGTAGAATTCATGGGCTCGAATGCTGATTGGGTGCCCCCGACCTACCTCGCAAGGCTCGAGGCACCGACCGCAGCGGCTAGTGGTGACATTCGGCTATCCGCGAAACCCAGTTCCGAACCCAGCTAACGAATGAAGTGGCTTCCCAAGACATTCGGATCCAGAGTTCTTCTCATTGGCCTCCTGGTCCTCGCAGGCTACGGTCAAACCAAGACTTGGAAGTTGGCGAACAGTCGGTATCCCAACGACGGTTCACTCGGCGTCGGGATGGACTTCTACCAGTTCCGCTGGGTGCCCTTCTGGGCTCGCAAGCAAGGACTCACGAATTTCTACTCACCTGAATCACGCAAGGAGATGGGGGAGTACTCTCGGCGAAGACAGTGGGATGTGGTCCTCACCGACTCGGAACGCCAGGCGGCATGGAGCAACTTCTTGATGTACAAGGGCGGCATGGGAGCCGTCGGGACGCCATTTTTCTACACGGTCTTTGGATACACGCGCACGCCGCGCTATGAACGCGACCTGGCTGGCTATCGGTTACTGCTCCTGTTCATATCGGAGCTGACCATACTTCTGTTGTGCCGCGGACTTTCCTTTTCGCTTACGCGAACAGTCGCGGTGTTCGCGTTGTTCTGCTATTGGTTCAAGCCCTACTCGGGACTCCTGGAGGTGTCCAACGTCAACCACCTCCAGCTGGGGTTCGTGGGCGCGTGCGCGCTCTCCTGCCGATACCTCGGAAAGTGGGGAGGGCCCGTGCTGGCGGGCGCGGTGATCGGCTTTGCGCTGATGTTCAAGCCAAATCCGATCTTCGCGGCTGCATTGTTCTACCTCGTATATCTCGCGAGGCGCGACTTCGCCCGCTTCTTCGTTGCGTCCTTCTCCGGCCTGCTGGCTGTCATTGCTGCGTTCGTCATGTCCTCCCAGTTCTTCTGGGGACCCTCGATTTGGCAGTCCTGGTTGAACCGAACGTCGAAGGCCCTTCAGAGTAGCAACGACTGGAATCTGTCGATGGTGGCCCGCTTTCGGGAGTGGACCGGGATCAATATCGAGCTCTACTGCCTCGTAGGTCTCCTGCTTCTGGCGGCGGCCCTCACGCTTTGGTCGAAGGGTGCCATCCGGAGCGCGCGCGCCAGCCCGGCGAACGAGTTTCGCCAGACCTTGCTGGTCATGGGAGTCGGCCTGATGATTCCCCTGGTCGCGTTCAGAGTCGTCTGGGAACACTACTTCACCCTCGCGATTCCCCTGATCCTCTACCTATTTCGCCCCACCACTTCACCGACGGGCGCGCGGACGCGCTACATCTTGACGGGCGTGGCCGTCGCGCTGTTGATGGACATTCCGGAGCTGCTCTCGTTCCCTCGTGATGGCAGCCGCGATATGGTCATGTACGGTCTGGGCAGCTTGATACTGCTCGCGCTGGGCCTCGTTGAACTCACCAAGTCCGAACCCGCTGAGCAGCTTCCTGAGGAGCAGCTTTTCAGTGAGCTCTCTACTCCCGTCTAGGACTTTCGTGCGCTCGTGAAGAATGCCGCAAAGGGATAGATCAGCTTTCCCTTCTTGTTCAACATTCGAAGGCATAGCTCACGGTATTCCCTTCGGAGCGACTCAACTTTCTTGACGTTGGGGATCGAGAGTCGCTTGCGAAGCCTGCTGGAGTTGGTGGTCTGCAAGTCCCAAAAATCTTCCGGAGAATCAAGCACCTCCGTTCGACCCATCCAGGAGGTTTGGATCGCCTCGAACCCGGCCTTCTCGATCAGTTCGGGAAGGAGGCGCGAGAAATTTTGGCGGTGTTCCGTCCACTCGGTGACTTCCTGCGCGGTCATGTGGACCCGGCTATCGATCCAAGCCTCCAGCGATCGAGGTGCGATCAGGCGACGCCCGAGCTTCTTCAGCACCAAGTCGGTAATCGATTCCGCTCGCCGGTACCACCCCGCCAGTGACGTCAGCGGCGGTCCGCTGCCTATCGCCACGACCACTCTCCCCCCCGGTTTCAATACTCGAAACATTTCGCTCAGTGCACGAGCGGGGTCGGGGAAGTGGGCCAGTGAAAAGAGCGAAAGAACCACGTCGAAGCTATCGTCTTCGAGCCCGAGCCTCTCAGCGTCCATGCTCTGAAGCTCGACTTCAAGGTCCAGCCTCTTCGCCTTTTCGCGGGCAGCTGAGAGCATCCCCTGCGAGAGGTCGATCCCGAGGACTCGACCACCGGGACCTGTGAGCCGGGCGGCTCGTAGCGCGACAACGCCTGTCCCCGTACCGATATCGAGTACACTCTCCCGCTCGGAGACTCTCGCCATCGAGATGATTCGTTCTGCCAGCGGAGCCATGTAGCGTTCGGTGAACCGGTCGAAGCTGGCAGCCACGGGGTCGTAGCTCGACGCATCCCGGTTCTTGAATGTCTCGGCTCGCATCATTCTCTCTTCGCGAAAAATCCTGATGGCATTGTTGTCCGTTAGGTCGCGACCAGACTCGAGACTACAGTTCCGATGAACCATCCTGGGCAATCCGATGAATCATCCTGGGCAATCCGATGAATCATCCTGGTTATGTGGGCCATAATCCTCAGCACCCGGGTCCTAACCTTCAACAGCCAGCTATAATCTACGCACAATGAAGCCTATCGGATTTCTCAGCAGAACGGCGCGCCACGCTCGGCTTTCCTGGAGAGCCCTGGGGTACGGCGAAATACAGCCGCCTCCGTTTTTAATCGTATTCATCAACTCGATCTGCAACCTGACCTGCGAGCACTGCTTCTACTGGCAGAACCTGAATAAGCGGGACGATCTCACCTTCGAGGAGTTCGAAAAGCTCTCGGCGAACCTGGGCCAGTTCGAGATCCTCAACCTCTCAGGAGGCGAGCCCTACTTGAGGCCCGAGTTCGCCGAGATCGTAGACCTGTTCGTCAACAACAATGGCGTCAAGCAGATCTACGTTCCCACGAATGGCTACTTCACGGAGCGCACGCTCGAGGCCATGCGCAAGGTGATGAAGAACCCGAAGATTCAGTTCTTCGTCAACGAGATCTCACTCGACGGCACCCCCGCCTATCACGACGAGTTCAGGGGCAATCCCAAGTCGTTCGCCAAGGCGATGGAGACCTACGACGCACTTGCCGAGTTGCAGGCAGAAGATCCGCGCGCGCGTATTCACGCCATCTCCACCGCCACTCACGAGAACATGCACGAGATTCGCGGCCTGACCGAGCTGCTCCACGAGCGCTGCCCGGATATGGATCACCACAACCTCGCGATCATCCGAGGCGACCGCAAGAATCCCTCCCTGATGGGTCCTCAGCTCGCCGCCTATCGCGAGCTCTACGAATTCGTGCGCACGCTCTGGCACGATCGCGAGGAGGGTCGCTTTGGCTCTATCGTCGAGCCCCTGCTCCAGTGGGCCAAGACGCGTGCGGCGGAAGCGCAGCGCCAGGTCGTCCCCTGCAAAGCCGGCACGCTGACCGGGGTCGTGCACGCGAACGGAGATGTTGCTGTCTGCGAGGAACACGAGCCCATCGGCAGCCTTCGCAAGAACACCTTTCGAGAGATCTGGTCCTCGCCCGAGGCAGAGGCACTTCGCGAGAAGATCAAGAACAAGGAGTGCTGGTGTACCAATGAGGTCTTCATGTGGCCCAGCATCGTCTATCAGCCCACCCAGCTCGCTCGGGCGATCGTGGGCGGTAAGCCCTGGAGTAAGCCGGAGCCGCCGACGAACGGCGCTTCTGCGGGCTAGCGCGCACGCCACTCGAGCGATGGCTCGGGCGGCTACTCGATCTTGGCTAGCGAACGCCCGGGCCCGGCCAGGTAGCCGACGGTCTCTCCAAAGCCCCAGAACAGCGCGAAGCAGGCCAGAGCGGGCAAGCTGGGCCACAGGTGTTTTCGATAGGTCGGCCTCCGGAACACCTGTCTCGTGACCCGCAGCAGAACCAGCGCAGGCAGGGCGATCGAGAGAAACGCGAATCCGAGCCGCACCGGCCGTGGTCGGTCCTGGACGCGCGCGCCCGCGTACCAGCGCGAGTAGTGAAAGCGCTGCGAGGCGAAGGTGAAGAAGCCGAAGCTCTTGCTGTGTTCGATCACCACCTCTGGGACTCTCAAGAGAGTTCGCCCCTCGGCCAGGAGGCGGCCATGCACGTTCAGCTCCCAGAACCCCGAACTCAAGAGTGCCGGGTCGGTGCGCTCCAAGGCCTCGCGGCGGTAGACGATGTTCATTCCGGGGAGATCGCTGGTCTCGCCCGCGGGCAGAGGCGGAAGGTAGCCGCTGTACTCGCAGAGGAAGGAGGCCCAGTCCAGAACACGATCTCGTTCGCCGTTTTCCACGAGTCCACCCGCCGCCGCCACACTCTCGGGGGCTTGCTCCAGAGCGCTGACTAGACTCGAGATCCAGTCCACTGGCGGAACCGTGTGGTCTTCGGTAACGAAGACGAAGCGGCCGCTCGAGCGCGCGAGGCAGAGCGCTCGCAGCTCCGGCAGAGTCGTCCCGGGCTCCGCCCGGAGCAGCATCACCTCCGGATACTTCTCACTCACCCGCTCTGCCGTTCCGTCCTGACAGCGACTCGCGACGATGACCTCGAAGGAGACGGGTCCAACTTGAAGCGCAAGGGCGTCGAGCAGAGCATCGATCATCGAGCCTCCATTCACCAGGCCGACGATGACCGATGCATCCACAGCACCGGTCATCCGTCGGCCCGCTCGAGAGAGACGGTGCAGCCCTTGGCCGCCGACTCGTAGGCCGCTTCGACGACACGCACGACCTGGCGAGCCCAAACCGCCGAGACGGACGGTTCCTCGCCCCGGGCGACTGCCTCCAACGTCGAGCGGAGATGCACTCCCGTCGCATGAGCGAAGACATCCCCGGGATTGGTTGCGAGGACCTCCCGTCCCGCCTCGTGTTCGATCCAGGCCATGCCACCCTTGGCCAGATCGAGCTCCACTCCTGGTCGATGAGTGCTGGGCGCGACGGAGAGCGAGACCGACATGCGCCCGCCGACCGAGGAGCGAAGCGAGGCATTCTCGGTATCCAGGCGCAAATCCAGGTAGCGATGTCTCCCGCTACAAATTCGGTTGAGCACGATCGAGGCCGAACCGCCATTCTCGAACTCGAGGGAGACCAGGTCGATCAAGTCCCCCTTGTCACTCGTGGGGCTGGGCATTCGGGCCGTTACGGCGCTCGGAGCCCCGCCGAAGATGCACATCGAGAGATCGATCACATGCGTCCCGAACTCCTGCATGGTCTTCCACTCGCTGCGCCAGCCTGCTTGGTCCTCCTCGCCCAGCTGAACGTTCTGCCAGGCCTGCAGGAAGAGCGGCCGACCATAGGTGGCGCTCCGCGCCGCGTCGACGAGCTTCGCGTGGATCGGCATCGACGGAAACTCGTGGTTGACGACCACGACTCGTCCCGCGCTTTCCGCCGCGGCGATGACTCGATCCGCGTCGCGGAGTGACTCGACGAACGGCTTCTCGCAGAACACGTGGGCTCCCTGCCCGAGCGCCTGCACGCAGAGGTCTGCGTGTTGTGCAGCAGGAGCAGCGACGACCACCCAGTCTGGCTCGAGGTTGGAGAGCATGGCTTCGCTCTCCTCGAAGAGCTCGACCTCTCCGGCCAGCTTCCCGAACGCTGCGCGTGCCTCTGGCGAGGGATCGCTGCCGCCGACCACCACGAGGGAGGGCACGCTGCGACAAGCCGGAAGGTGAATCCGACGAGCGGCGCCACCGAGACCGATGAATGCGATACGAGTCAAGTCTGTGCGGGTTCGAGGCACGGCTTCATCTTCGGTGTTGGCCTCTTGATCGACGGGGAGCTACGAAGAGGTGGAGCGTAGGAGTGTTCGCGGCCTGAGCGCACACGGGTCTCGATGTTCCGAAATCGCCTGTGGAAAGTCTATCCTCCCCGCGCTCGGGCTGGACTGCTTCGCCAAACTCCTCTGCGGCACACGGAATCAGCTCTCGATGGAAGCAGCCCTTCCGTCGGCGCGAGGAGTTCAGGGAAGAGACGAGCTTGCCATCCCTGGCGAACTCCGAGTCCACCCTCCCGAAGATGGTCCAGAGGTGTCGCTCGAAACGGTGCTGGGAACCAGCGACGGGGCGACCGGCGGGCGAACTCCGCGGGTGCTCCAGGCCGCCGAGCTCCTCCTCGTGTAGACAACCTTCGACAATCTCTGGACCGCACTCCACCGAGAGCTGGGGCACACTCACTCTATTAAAATTCCGTTAACGACACCCTCCTCTACAGCTCCCTGAACGCGCCTACGGCCCCTCACGACGAGGTCGAGCTTGAACTCGAATCGGGTGCGCCCCCCGCGCTCTCGGCAATTCAAGTTCCACGCGATTCGCGCCGATTCCCGGGCATCAACATTCGAGTGAATGCAACTTGCGAGCAATCCCGATCTTGGTACTGTCGGAGTTGCGATTGCCTTTCGGCAACATTGGAGGCTTCTCGGCATGATCAGGCTCAGGTCTGGCTCGCAATCATGAAGAGGAGTGCCGAGTGATCGCTCAGCCGGGGCAGTGCTTGGATTTTCTGAGTGCACCCCTCTCGGAGAAGAGGATTCCGTGAGTTCGATATCGGGGACTACAAGACGCTCAGACTTGAACGGCTGCGTGCGCATCGGAATCGATGCCACGTGCTGCTTCAATCGGAGAGGTTACGGCAGGTTCACGCGGCAACTCCTGCACGAGATGGTGCGCAGGCACCCCCAGCACAAGTACGTCTGCCTGGTCGATCAGGATCCTCCTCCGGGCACGCTCCCGGAGGGTGTCGAGGTGGTCAACGCAAACCCGGCCCGCAAGGTCTGCGAGAGCGCCGTTGCGGATGGGCGTAGAACTCTCGGGGAGATGTACGCCTTCACCCGATTGGTACGCCGCATCAAAGCCGACGTGTTCTTCTTTCCCGCGATCTACTCCTTCTTTCCGGTCCCGCCAGGCACGCGAAGTGTCGTCTGTATCCACGATACGATTGCGGAGAACCTTCCTGAGTTGATCTTCACCAGTCGCACGACGCGCTGGGCGTGGCGCGCGAAAGTGCGGGTCGCCCTCTGGCAAGCCACCCGCGTGATGACCGTCAGCGAGTCCTCGCGCGCGGGTATCCAGCGACACTTCGGAAGAGATTCCGACCTCGTCACAGAGGGGCCCAGCAATATCTTCGGGCTGGGTGAGCCGGATTCGATCGAAGCGACTTTACGCTCCTTCGGCCTCGCGGATCGTCCCTACGTGCTCTTCGTCGGTGGTATCAGCCCACACAAGAACCTCACCACCCTGATCTCAGCCATGAAGGCCGTGCGCGAGGCCCACGATGTTCGACTCGTGATCGTGGGAGACTCCAACGCCGACGGGTTTCGCAACAATGCCGCCGAGCTGCAGGCTCAGATCGACGATGCCGGAGTTCGCGAGAGCTGCGTCTTCATGGGATTCCTCCCGGACGATCAGCTTGCAGACCTCTACCGTGGCGCTCGCTGCCTGGTTTTCCCCTCTCTCTGCGAGGGCTTCGGCTTGCCCGCCATCGAGGCCATGGCCTGCGGCACGGCAGTCCTCGCCAGCGACAACAGCTCGCTTCCGGAAGTCGTCGGCGACGCGGGGCTGTTCTTCGATCCCCTGGACGCGACGGAGATGGGCAACAAGATCATCAAGCTCCTGGACGACGAAGAGCTGCGCGCGGAACTCGAACGGAAGGGCCTCGAGAGGTCCAGGGGATTCACCTGGGAGCTTGCTGCCGACATGGCAATGAAGTCTCTTATGAAGGCAGCGACTCACGGAAGTGGCCAGCGAGTAGTCAACTCGCGACCCTCCGAGTCCGCTCCCTGAGATGACAGAACGGCGCTCAAAGATCGGGATCGTGGGAGCGGGCCTGATGGGCAGGTGGCATCTGGACGCCTCGCTGAAAACGGGCGCTCGAGTCATGGCCATCGCCGATCCCGAGGAGTCCGTTGCTCGTTCGCTTGCAGGCCGTTGCCGCGGTGCGATCGTATTTACGGATGCGCTCACCATGTTGGAGAGCGTGGACCTCGACGTCCTACATATTTGTTCGCCGCTCGGGACCCACGCCGACCTGACCGAAGCTGCGCTGGCAGGAGGCGTGAGCGTCCTCGTCGAGAAGCCACTGGCCCCGGACCTCGACACGACGCTCACTCTCTTGGATCGAGCGAGCTCCGCGAACCTGGAGCTCGCTCCAGTTCACCAGTTTCCGTTTCAACGAGGATTCCAGACCGCCAGAAGTTCGCTGGCGCGCAGCGGTTCACTTCGACATGTCGAGTTCTGCATCTGCTCAGCCGGAGGAGTCGGGCAGGACGAGGTCGGGCGCCGGGCGCTCGCCGCAGACGTCCTCCCCCACCCACTTTCCGTCACACGAGCGCTCCTCGCGACCGACGTCGCCGAGCTCGGCTGGCGAGCCGAGAGCCCGGCGGCCGGCGAGCTGCGCCTGCACGCCCGGTCGAACGAAGTCACTCTCGAAGTCTTGATCAGTTGCGCGAGCCGGCCGACCGAGAACTCGATGCGAATTCGAGGCGACGACGGGTGCTGGGACGTGGACTTCTTCCACGGCTACTCCTATCGGACGCCGGGCGGTGTGTCACGCCGCCGCAAGATCAGCATGCCCTTCGAGCGCGCGGCGCGGAGTGCCGGTGGGGCTGCGATGAACCTCGCGCGCAGAGTCGCCAACCGTGAACCCGCCTATCCGGGACTGCGCTCCCTCGTGGCCGAGTTCCACTCCTCGGTTCGAGGAGAATGCGCCGCACCGATACCTCCGAGCGAGATCGCAGACCTGGCGCGGACCCGCGATGCAATTCTGTCGCAAGTCGCGCTCTAGACCCACCCCGCACTTGCGCTACTTCTCGGGTCCCGCAACGGCGCCGACCCACTCCCCCAGAGACCAGGCGAGCACGAAGAGTGACAACCAGCCGGACGCCGCGAAGAGCTTCGGGCCGGTCTTCGGGACGGCAAGCGACTCGCGCACGATCTTGAGTGAGAAGACGGCGCCGGGAATCAAGAAAGCCGCGACATAGGCGATTCTCACGAGTGCTCCACGACTGGCGAGCCGCTGGCGTCCGAACTGAATCCCGTGTCGGAACCGATGGGCAATGAACTTTGGTGCGGACTCGCCGCCGACGTAAGTCGCTCCGAACTTCGGATCGAGAGCGAGTCTGCGCCCCCGGCGCGCTAGCTCGGCATTGACATCGCGCTCCCAGAATCCGTCACACCAAAACTCCTTGGTCTCCTCGAGCACGCTCGCACGATAGCCCGAGTGGTCCGCCGGAACGTCGGCGACGTCACGCGCGGTCAGGGGCGATCGGAACGACCGGTAGCGTTGAAAGAAGATGGCGAGGTCGCTGCAGCGCAACTCTCTCCCCATGTCCATCGGGCCTCCTACGACGTCTGCGGTTTCGTGGGCGGCCATGAGCGCCGTACGCCAACCGCTCTTTGGAACGAAGCTTCCGATCGTGACACGCACGATCGAGCCTCGCGAGCGGTCGATACCACGCTTCCACAACTGAGGCGTCAGCTCACTCGGAGCGCCGGAGACGAGCTCCGCCCGGCCGAAACGCTCTCGTAGCTCTCCCAGTTCGTTCCCATCGGCTACCACGACGACAACCTCGTCGCTCGGAGCAAGCTCCGCGAGGTGTGCCTCCAGGCTCATGAGGAGCGCGTCATCCACAGTGTGATGCGCGATCACAACGCTCAGCTCGACCGTGTTGTCCGATTCGTTCATGACCAGTGTTCGGCGCTCTCTCCCGCACCGAGGAGGGAACCAATGGCCTCTCCTGCCGCGAACGCGACGAGGAGGAGCGACAATTGGGGGAAGCAATGGAGTAGCTGAGCCGCGTGCCCCGCCGAGCTCGCCGCCCGTCGGATGCGCGCGAATTGAACCAGGGGAACCAGGGGGCTCACGGCGCAGCGAAACAACCGAACTGGAGCCGAAGAACCGTCGACGCGCCCTCCACCGTAGAGACGACCGTGGTGGAAGAGCGCGCGAAAAGAGCTCCCCAGCGAGCAGCAGTTGTCATCGAGCATGACGGCTCCTCTGTCGAGCCAGAGTGCCTCACCCTTGGCGAGGAGATCCGAGTGAACGTGAGTCTCCGAGAGCTCACGCACGCCTTCACCCATGACCGAGATAAAGCGCTCGCGCTCGTAGGAGACATTGACTAGCGACAGATCGTAAATCGGCCCACTCGGCCCGGCCGACATGAAGCGACCATACTCAACGAAGGTGAGCGCCCAGTCCGCTCGGCTTCCGCTTTCCCGAGAGATCGGTCCTCCGATCGCAAGCGAGTCGGTCTCATCGCGAGCTTCGATAATTGCCCGCGCCCAGCCCTGACCAGGACGACAGAAGCTCTCCGTCAGTGCGACGATTGGAGCCCGCGCCGCCATGACTCCCTCCGCGCGAAGACGAGGAATCGTCGTGCCTTCGGGACAACTGAGACAGCAGAGAGCATCGGTCTCTTCGGGCATGTCCGAGAGAGCCCCGTGTACGAGGATGACCTCCACCGCCAGCTCGGCCTCGCACTCTCTCGCGAACCGAGCCCAGTTCGATACGAAACGAGAGCCAGCCTGTCCAACGGCAACCACGACGCTCAACCTCGGTGAAGCGTTCACTCAGTACACCATCGTCCAGGACCGACCTGCGCCGAACCAGGTCCCCAACCACTCGCCCAGCCCCCAAGCAATGCAAAGGAGCAGCAGACCTGGAAAGCAGCGCAGCAGGAGGACGCGGTTGGTGGGGTGCTGCCAGGCGCGTCGAAAATGCCGCACCGAGAGCAGGGCCGGAACCAGTGGCACGAACAGGATGTACAACCACTTGCGACTCGACGGCGCTTCGCGAAGACGAATGGATCCAAAGCAACGACCGTATTGAAACCGTCGCGCGCAGAAGGACAACAGCGACGATCGAATGCGGTGCTTCACTCGCATCTTGGGGTGGATTCGTAGCTGCCCTCCAGTGCTGCGAATCTTGTCGTGAAATAGCGGCTTGTAGAAGCCGTCCGCCAAGAGCTCTGCGCAGGTCTCGTCGAAGACCTCTCGACGATAGGCGACATTGTTCCCCGGCAAGTCCCCTTCTGTTCTCTGCGCTTCGAGCCTGGGCGCAAAAGCACCGTACTCGAACAGGTAGCCCGGGCCATTGGCTCTGCCCGGCTCGCCGTCGAAGCTGACCTCGCCGCCGATCGCCTGAACCTCTTCCGCAGCACTGGCAAAGCCTTCCCGAATCTCGTGGAGCCAGTCGGGCGCCGCCTGATCGACCGCGTCGATCACTGCGACGAGCGCCCCACTCGAAGCTTCGATCGCGCGAGCTTTTCCCTCCGGCATCGTGCACGGCCCGAGCCGAAGGTGGCGGACCCACGGGAACTCGCCAGCGATAAGCTCCGAAGTTCCATCCGAGGAAGCGTCCGCCACGATGACCTCGGCCTCATCGATCCCGGCCTGCGCGGCCAAGGACTCGAGCGTTGCCGCGATCGAATCCCGAGCCTCTCGAGCGAAGACGATGACCGAGACCGGTGGGCGCTCTTCAGAGGTGCGCGCTGGAACGCTGGGTTCGTTCATGGCCTGACAGATTTGCCTTTGGAGAGGCTCTCTGCAAGCACCACAGCCTAGTATGATTTAGCGAGAAATGTCGCTGACGATGTGTGGTGAAGGGGGGGCTGCGGCGTCGGAGGAGTTTCCACTCTTCGTTGTAGGCTGCGGTCGAAGTGGAACAACACTGCTCAGGCTGATGTTGGACTCCCATCCCGAGCTCAGCATTCCTGGCGAGTGCCACGTGCTCTACAAGATCGCCCGCCAGCGTTCGCTCGGTTTGTGGCCCCGTCCGCGTAGCCCTCGATGGGCGGAAGCGTTCCTCCAATCGGCTCTCAGTGATCCACACATGAAGGCCTGGAACCTCCAACCGGATCCTCTGCGAAGTCGGGTGGAAGCGCTACCCGATCAGGGGCTCGGCGAGCTATTCAGAGCCCTCTACGACGAGTACCTGGCGGGAACGGGAAAGGCTCGCTGGGGTGACAAGACTCCGATGCACGTCCAGTATATGTGGATCCTGGATGCATTCTTTCCCCGAGCGCGGTTCATTCACGTGATTCGAGACGCGCGCGATGTCGTTCAATCTGCGCTGAAGAAGCCCTGGGGTCCCCGTCATATCTCACACGGCGGGCTCTACTGGAAGTGGCTAGTTCTCTCCGGAATGTTCACCGGAAGAATTCTAGGGCCGGAGCGCTACCTCGAGATTCGCTTCGAAGACTTATTGGTTGACCCCGAGAGTACACTCCGCAAAGCGACGGCCTTCGCGGGCCTGGAATATACGGACCAACTCCTGCGCTACCATGAAGGAGAGTCGGCTCGAGCTTACGCCGAGGCTGGCGATCAAGGTTCATCACGACTGTTCTCCCCCATTCAGCGCGACCGTCTCTACAAGTGGCGCGAGTCCATGTCCGGCCCCCACCAGAAGAGCATTCTCCGGCAGGCCGGTGCCGTGCTCGCCTTGAACGGGTACGACTGCGACGGGATGCCCGATTCCGAAAAGCGCGACCTCGAGCGGTTGCAGGAATTGCTCTCAGGCGAAGCGCCGAAACGGATCGAGCTAGCCGCCTCTCCGCGAAAAGGTTCTGAAATTGGGCTCCAGCTCGGACTCCAGTTCGATCGCTTGAAGATGGCTCGCGCTTTCTTCGCTCGGGACTGGGAAGCTTGGTCTCGCACGGGAATTCGCTGGCAACGAACGGTCACGAGCCTGCTCGAATAACCAATTGCCCTACGCAGGACCCCCAACGGTCACTCGTTCGACGGCACCTTCTTCAGAGCGAGAGCAAAGGTACTCGCGCCCAGGACGAGTAGCGTGGCCTCTCCAGCCAAACACCCAATCGCGGCACCGACGATTCCGAACTGCCCGATCAAAATGACCTTGGTAGTAACGTGAACGACGGCTGCAATCAGGGTGTTTCGCATGTCGACGATCTGGAAATTCATCGCCATGAGCGAGTGGCCAAACTGACCTGCAAGCGTGCTCGCGAACAGAGCCAATAGCAGAAAGCGCAGCGAGTCCTTGGCACCGATGAAGTCGTCCGGAAAGAGCAGCAACAGGACGTCGCCAGCAAACCACACGAAGATCCCAAGCCCGAACGCCGCTATCGGCACGGTTCGAATCAGAGACCGCTTGACCTCGCTCCCGAGCTGTGCCCTGCCCTCGGCCGCGCGCCGGGCCAGGATCGGATATAGCACGACGAAGTAGACCGTGAGCAGGCCGTGTCCAAAGAGGTAGAGTCGCGATGCTCCGCTATACCAGCCGACTTCGGCGCTCTTGCCCAAGAGCACGCCGAGCAGAATCAGGTCCGAGGACGCCGCCAATCCGCGCAAGATGTTCGAAGTGCCAAAGGGGATCGCTGTCTTCAGGAACTCCCGCGACTTGACCAACCCGAGTGGACGGCGCAGAGGACCAACCCGCAGCTTCATCCAAGCGAGCAATCCAACCGCCGTTATGGATTGCGCAAGAACCAAAGCTCCCGGAACGACCCAGGGCCCCCGCTCGAAATGAATCCCGATCTTGAGGAACACGAAGAAGAGCGCTTGGGTCACCAGGAGCGTCGCCCCATGAACAAGGGGACGCTGAACCGCCTGGGGAACCCAGAGCACCGTCACTCCTTGAGTGAAGATGGTGATCCCGAAGACGGCCACAAGGGTCAAGATGCTATTCAGCGCGGGAATCGCCCAAGTGGCCAGGAGAACCAGGAGGTAGACCGGAACTCCGACGATCATTCGCCAGGAGATCACCGTCGTCGCGATCTCCCCGACGCGGTTCGGCGACCCCGCGATGAGACGGACAGCAAGCTTGTCCATCCCGAGGCTTGCGATCATCACTGCATAGAGCGAGATCTGCTGAGCGACGCTGATAGCACCAAACTCCGCTGATCCGTAGAAGTTCACCGCGGCGAGCGTGGCGAGGAAAGCGCACAAGCGTGAACCTGTTACCAGGGACGCCGTCAGAAGACTTTTCCTGAGAATCTTTCCGTTGCCTGAATCGTCGTTGTGCATTGAGGCGAAGCGTTGCAACCGGCAATTCAGGATCAGCTCAGCCTCCCCGCCCTATGAAGTTCGGGGCTCTGAGTAGCGAGCGAGACAATCCGGAAGGCGAGCCGAGCTGGGATGCGAGAGAAGCGGAAGCTTGGAGAAAGTCTAAGTGGCCCCAACGACCTCGGAGCTCTTAAAGAAAAAAAAGAGGCCCATATGTCCGCTTCGTGGACCGAGCCCACGCCTTGAATGGTCGTCGAGGAAGTAAGAGATCGCCGAACGCCGGCAGAGGCGGGGTGGGGTGGGGTGAGGCGGGGTGGGGTAAGGCGGGGTGGGAGGCGTAGCCCGCCGTTCGCGGTAACTTCGTCAGCGCGGCCAAGATCAGCTCGGGCAAGCGCGGACCGGCCTCACTCCACGTAGCCCAGAGCCCGCAACTCCTCTCTCGTCTCTTCGGTAACGGAGCTTCCGTCCACTGAGCCCTCTCCGATCCGCTCCAAGTGGTCCGTCAATGACTGCTTCAAGCGCTCCAACTCGGTAGACGATCCTTCGATGCGATTGTCCAACTCGAGAGGATCCGACCGGAGGTCGTAGAACTCGTCCTCCAGATCTGAGTGACGAATGTACTTGTAGTTCTGATCAAACGCCGTGTGGAGTGTTTCCGGATTCCAGCCATCATCCAGGAGCTCCTGACTAACCGGCCGCCGCTGAGCAAAAGAGACGTGGTCGCCGAAAGCGGACTTTTTCGCCTTCAGAAGTGTGAGAAACGACTGTCCTTCTAGACGCGACGTCGACAATTGAACGTGCTCGGCGAGTGTCGGCAACAGATCCAAGTGACGCACATGCCGATCCGATCGGACCCCACTACCAAGCCCCCTCGACGAGTAGATCAAGAGCGGCACGTGCAGCTGCTCTCTGTAAAGATGCATGCCATGCCCCTGGTAGCCGTGAGAATAGAGTCCTTCACCGTGATCAGCGGTGAAGATCCATAGCGAATCTAGATCGCGTTGAAGCGCAGTGGCGGACTTGAAGAAGATCTCCGTCTGCTGATCGATGAAGAGAATTCTGCGGTCGTAGCTATTGACCGCCTTCTTGAGCCCATAAGGACTCTCGAAGGCATCTACGTCCATTCCGTGGTGATCACGGAAAAAAGCTCGCCGATCTTTCTCTTCCAAAGTCGAATCGACGCGCAACGTCTTAAGCCAGACGTTTTCTCTGGGCTTGGGTTTGTTCCACTCGTGCACATCGAACAGGTGGACCCACACGAATACAGGCTGGCCGGATTGTTGCTCCGAGAGCCAGCCCGTAGCGGCTTCATAAGTCTGATGTGCTGGGCGATACCTGCCCTTCTCCGGATCGTGAGCGTCGAACAGCTCGAACCCAGTCTTCAAGGTCTTGAGAAAGCGCACGCTCGTAAAGGCCGCTGTTCGATAACCTCGCTCTCTGAAGAGAGTGGCCATAGTCGGGACTCCCTCGTTGACGTGCATTCCATTTTCCATAGCGCCGTGCTGAGCTGGATACTTCGACGTAAACAGGGAAGCGTGCGACGGAGTGGTATGAGAAGCAGAACTGTACGCGTTCGTGAAGACTGCACTGCGATCGGCCAAGCTGCTCAAGAACGGAGTCGTGTCGTCGGGGTAGCCCAGGAACCCGACATGATCCGCGCGCAGGGTATCCACAGTAATCAGGAAGATGTCGTCGGGACCCTCGAGTTGGTCGTCGGTCGGACCGCAGCTAGTCGTGCCAAGTATTGCCAGCCAGGCAAAGACCGGAACGAACAGCGAGATGCCCATGCGGAACTTCGAAGAGCCATTTCGTAGCGCCTGAAGCAGGAACAAATGCATGGTTGTTCTTGGGGCCAAATTCGGGTCTTTCATGAATGTGCTCCAGACGATTCAACTCGATTCCTGCTGGTGCTCCGCGGGCCTGGGCTTCCCCCTAAATCTTAGCCGCCTCGGGCATCGTTGACCCAAGAGCCTTGAGGCAATCACTCGCGAGCGAGCGGATCCGTCCGAGCGCTTCGCTCCAAGTAGGGCCGCAGTTTACCGGGCTTCAAGTTCGACCAAGACATCCGTCGGACGAGCACTATCCGCGCACACTTCCCGGTACCAGTGACATGCGCCAGCACGCGGATTAGGAGACCGCGTCGAGCTTCGTTTCGCCTTCGCGGACGAGCAAGCCCTTGCGACCGCTGAGGAAGCTCTTGATCTTCGCCAGCGCGAAGCCGGCGAGGAACTTCGAGAGCCGCGCGACGTGGCCAGGGTGCTGGATCATCAGCTCGAGGTAGTGAAGGCCGACCTTCGGGCGACGGTAGAAGGCCGTCAACACCCCCTGGTACTCGCGGTCGAGCTCTTCGACGGTGAAGCCTTCCGGCGCCCAGACGAAGTTCATCCCGTTCATCTTCTCCCAAGCGTCCTCACGAATGTTCGTTCCGTAGAGGTCCCGGTAGATCGGTGAGCCCGGATACGGCGTGAACTTGGTCAAGTTCATGATCGTCATCGGGATGCGGCGCACGAAGTCGCGCGTCATCGCAATCGTCTCACGTGTCTCGCCGGGGTAGCCGAGCATGAAGAGGCCCTTCGTGCGGATTCCTGCGTCCGCAGCCCACTTCACGGCCTGCTCGGACTTCTCGACTTCGGCGAGCTTGTCCATCTTGACCAGCAGCTCGTCCGAGCCCGTCTCGAGCCCGAAGCTGATCTCCCAGCAGCCGGCCTTCTTCATGGTCTCGAGGACCTCCGGCTTGACCGTGTCGACGCGCGCCGTACAGGTCCAGGTCATCTTCAAGCCGCGTTCGAGGATCAACCGGCAGAGCTCTTCGGTCTTCTCGCGACTGGCGAGGAACAGGTCATCGACGAACATCACATGCCGCACGCCGTACTCGTCGTAGAGGTGCTGCATCATCTCGAACACCTTCTCGGCCGAGTAGCGCCGAATCTTCGCGCCAAAGGTCGAGGTGTCGCAGAAGCGGCAGTGGAACGGGCAGCCGCGTGAGGCGGCGATCGTCGCTACCGGACCGCGCGGGAAGTCGAAGACGGCGGGCGGATAGGCCTCGGGGAAGCCGGGCAGCAAGTCCCACGCGGGCATCGGGAGGTCGTCGAGCACGCGATCGATCGGCAGGCTCGCGGTCTTCACGATCTCATCGCCGTCGCGATACAGGAGCGCGGGGACGTCCGCGAACGGCGTGTCGTTCTCGAGCGCGTTCAAGAGGTCGATCAGCGGTCGCTCGCCCTCTCCGACCACGGCGACGTCGAACTCGGCGAAGCGCTCCAGCGTCTCGGGCCCCATCGACGAGATGTGCGGGCCGCCGACGATCACGATCGTCTCGGGCAGCGCGAACTTGAGCTTGCGGGCAATGGTCGCCGCGCCCCAGACGCCGACGGTGAAGAGCGTGATGCCGACGTAGGCCGGTGCGGCCTCGATCAGCTCGCGCGCGACATCGTCCACGTCCATGTTGCACACGTCGCTCTCGATGATCGAGGGATCCCAGCCGTGCAGGCGGACCTCCGAAGCGAGGTGCAGGAGTCCCAGCGAGGGAGAGCGATTGGTGATGTTCTTGACGAACTCATAGCCGGCGGCGATGCGTTCGTAGGGCGGATCCACGAAGACGATCTTCTTCGCGTGGACGCGAGAAGAAGCGACACCAGCTCGGGCGGAGCGGGTATTGGTATCGGAATCAGGAATCGCGCTCTCGAGCACCTGGCTCATAGGCGCGGATTCTCGCACAAGGTGCTCGTGAATTCGACAGGTCGCGTGAGGGTTATAGCCGAAGATGTCGCTCAGGTACCCGCGAGGCGGCCAAGGAAGCTCGCCAGCTTTCGAATCAGACCGTGCGGGAGTGCGGCTCGCAAGAATCGGTCGCGCCGACGCTCACCGGGAACGCAGACACGCCGATTGGCGGCCAGTGCTTCGAGCGCCTCGTCCACCACCTGCTCCGGCGCGAGGCACCCACGCATCGACGCGGGATCGATACCCGCCACCTCGAAGAGCTCGGTCTGGACGTTGCCCGGGCAGACCGCCAAGAACCGGACACCCCGTCCCTCCAACTCGTCGGCCAGAGCGAGAGTGAAGCGATTCACGTAGGCCTTCGCGGCGCTGTAGGTCGCGAGCTTGGGGTTCGCGCCGAAGGCCGCGCGCGATGAGATGTTGATGACGGCCCCGCTCCCGGACGAGAGCATGTTCGGGAGTGCGGCACGCGTCAGTCGAACCGTGGCGAGAGCGAGCACGCGCAGACCCGCTTCGGCTTTCTCGGAGCCTTCGTCCATGAAAGAACCGAAGTGAGCGAAGCCCGCGTTGTTGACGAGGAGAGTCAGGCGCTGCTCGGCTTGAAGGCGAGCCTCCACGCTCTCGACGCCGGCGTCGGTGACCAGGTCGGCGACGAGCACCTCCACCCCGGCGCCGCTGCTGCGAAGCTCTTCTGCCAGAGCCTGTAGGCGATCCGCGCGTCGCGCAACGATCACGAGGTCATGGCCATCGGCCGCCAGTCGCCGCGCGAAGCTCGCTCCGATTCCAGAAGAGGCGCCCGTAACGAGCGCAACTCCGGCGGATGAACTCGGCGTGGGCATACGGGGAGTGATAACGCGTGGCCTCGCTCAAATCCAGGGCGGGTCGAGCCCCACCCGCCGAGCGGAGCGAATTACTCCGTCTCTGCCAGCCAGCGAATCACTCGCTGCTCCAGCCGGCCGATATCCATTCCGAAGGCTGCACGAGATGCATCGTTCGGGAGCAGGCCTTCACCGATCTTCTCGAAGAAGACCGACGCTTGGCCCGGCCAACCCTCGATCAGGTAGGACGCGAAGACATAGGACCAGAGTCGGTCCTGCATGTTCATTGCGTTGACCTTTCGCCCCATCAAGAAGTTGAGCTTCGGCGGGCGGCGTTCGGCGAAGAAGATGCGCGCTTCGTCCAACCAGACCGAGTTCTCCGAGTACATGCGCTTGAACAGCTGCTTCTGCACCTCGGCGGTCTCCTCCTGTTCGACGTAGCGACCCTGGCGCTTGTAGTAGGTCAACCTCGTACCGATCAGCTGGTAAGTGAGGTAGAGCCCGACGCCTTCCCAAGCCCACCCCTGATCGACTCTGATCTCGAAGGCTTGAGTCATCATCCCGCCGATCGTCTCGCGCACCGAACGATCGAGCCGTTCGATCTCAGTCGGCGACCACTGTGCCGTCTGAGATGTACCGGGAATCCCGGCGCTCGCCAGCGACTCCAAGAACTCTCGGTTCTCCGGTCTGACGCGCGGGTGCTTGTCGAGGAACTGACGCTTCTCTCCCGAGTTCGTGAGCAGATAGATCGCGAAACCAACCGGGGGCAGAGTGTCTGTTCCGAGCAGCGACCGAAAAAACTCTCCCGCTCCCAGAGTCGTCTGCAGAACCGTCTGAACCTCAGACGCCTTGCCCGTTCCGGCCACACGCAGATAGGGCGTCTTGCGAATCGTCGTCCAGTGCAGCTCGAGCTCGCCTTCGAGACGATTGGCTTTCGTCTCCTTGCCTTCGGGAGCCGTCTCGATGCAGGACTTGGCCAGGTCGGGAATCAACTCCCGGCGCCGAAGCGCAACGACCGTCTCTTTCAGGACCCACTTGTCGTCCACCCACGTCTCACCGAGAGAGGACCTCACGTCCGCGTCGTCGGGCATCATGCGCAGCAAGTGTTCGAGCTGCCGCACGCGAACATCGAGCCTGACCTCCTCCGCATACTCGGCGTTGAGCTCGAAGATGCGCTCCTTGTATCGACCGAGGACCTTCTCGCGTCGCGCGTCGAGCTCTTCGAGCGCCGCCTTCTTTTGGTTCTTGGGCGGTCGATAGCTGGCCGACTGAACCCAGACACCCTTGCGCTTGCGGAACTTCAGCGCCTTGCGCGCTGCCTTGTTGTCCGGCTCCAGCTCGAGGATCTGGTAGTAGGTCTCGTCGGCCGCACCGAAGAGCTTCTCGGAAGCGCACCAGTCCGCCAGGCCAACCAGTCGCTCGACGAGTCCGTCCTGTGCCTGGAGAATTCGAGTCTCGTAGCTCGGTCGATCTTGGGCGGCGACCTGACTGGAGCCCAGAACCAGAACTGCGAATCCGAGCGTTAGCCGGAGGACTCGCGCCCACGACTCCAGCCCCATCGGAGCGCATCGAGGCGCACCAAAATCGTCGATCCTCCCCATCCGAATCGGACTACTCGTCACGACCGAAATCGTAACAGAGATTCAGCCAGGTTCACCAACCGGAGAGCTCTCCGCGAGCGAGCGATGTCGCACGCGGGAAGACTGAGAACTAGTGCGCAGCTTCGATTCCCTTGACCAGCGACTCGACCAGTCTCGGCACCTTCACCTTGGGCGTGGCGCAGAGTGCAACCCGAACAGCACCCGGAAGCGGGACCACGAAGACGCCGTCTTCGCGCATGCTCTCGGCCGTACGCGCCTCATCCGGAGTGAAGACCGTCACGAAGAAGCCGCCTTCGTAGCGGGGATACTTCAGGCCTGCAGGCCGGGCATGCTCGTTGAAGATGGTCACGCGATCGTCGAGCAGGCTCACCAATCCGCGGCGTTCTTCTTCGCTCGAAGCGCACAGCTCCGGATCGCTGAGGACTTCCGCCACGGCGAGCATTCCGTGCGTATTGCAGTTGGACCACGTGCCTCGGCACGAGTAGCCGAGCGCGTTCGCGAGTCGACTGCGTTGTTCGTCGTCGGGATGCAGGGCGATCAGTGCTCCGATGCGTGCCCCGTACTGCGCGAAGGACTTCGAGGCGGTCCAGGCGATGAAGACCCCGACGGATGCGGACAACCGCTCGATGTGGTTGCGCCAGATCGACTGCCCGGGAGGCGCGAACTTCTCGTAGGCGAAGTCGAGGAGGAAGCTGACCGGTCCGAGGGACGCAGCCTGCTCGGTGATCTCGACGATCTGTCCCCACTCTTCGTCGTCGAGTGTGTAGCCGGTCGGGTTGTGGCAGGGCGTGTTGAGAATGACCAGCGCGCGTCCTTGCTCGCTCATCATCTCGTTCAAGCCGTCGGCGTAGGACTGGACGTCGAAGCGACCGCCCTCGTCGAACATGCGGAAGGTCGAGACTCCGCGACGAGTGTGGTTCGCGAGGATCGCATAGGGTCCCCAGTAGTAGGAGCTGGTCAGCAGGTTCTGCCCCGGCTCCAACGTGTTCACGATGGCGTGGTGGACTGCGCCGGTACCGCCGGGTGTCGAGACGCCGACGGCCTGGCGCGCGTACTCGCTGTCGCCGAACAGGTCGCGGATGATCGCGCCCACGAACGCGGGCGGCCCCGAGATCGGCGCGTAGCACGAGGCCTGGACGAACGGGATGCGGCGGTAGGCTTCTTCGACCGAAGGCAACACGGCCAACACGCCGTCGGCGGTGACGAGCGCTCCCAGAGTCGCGTTCAAGATGTCCTCGCCGGCTTGCACGCGGGCATTCGCCAGGGCGTTCAGGGCGAAGATCGGGTCGTCACCGGGCCGGTTCGAGCAGTCCGGAATGAGGGAGGAAGGCAGAGTAGTAGGAGCCAAGGTCTTGATCGGTTTTGGGGAACGGGGGAGCACGACCAAGATAACGGATCGGCCACGGCCTCGCCCCCCTATCCGGGCCCCGCCGAGCGATTCGTGGCCCTCACCCGCCGTCGCCCCCGAATGCTGGCTAGTTCCCGGATCCGTCGCCCACCCGACGGTCGATATCTTGGACGTATTCGAGAGCGAATCGCTCGCGATCGGTCAGCTCGCGATCGGAGTAGCTCGAATCGACGCCATAGGAGATGCCCCGCAGGACCAGGAAGCGATCGAAGTGCGACGCGGTCTCGAGCTCTCCGAAGACCAAGCTCGACATGATCCCCGCGACCCAGGCCAGCTCGTCGTTCAGCGGATCGAAGGACAGCCCTTCCAGCGACTTCTGGCGGGAGAGCTTCCGACGCTTGCTCTTGGAGAGCTTCGAGATCTTGCGCGGCACGTCGTCACGCTTCTCGCCATCCGGTCCCGCCTCGAGCGCGCGGTCCAAGCGCTCACTCGCCTCGTAGTCCGCGGCTCTGCGCCACGCAAACTGGTCCTTCGCCTGATCCTTCAGCCGTTCGGTGAACAGCACCGAGCGCATGCGCAGCTCGCTCGTCTCTTCGCGCTCGAAGGCCTCCGCCTGCGACGCTTCGCGCAGGGTTCGGTCCCCGATGTTGAACAGGGCCAGAAACTCCGCGATCTCCTCTTCGCTGACGGTCGAGTCCTTCGCGGAGTCGAGCGGCTCTCGCAAGCTCTCCAGATCGCTCCGAGTCGACCGCAGTACGGCGGCGGAGAGGTCGAGGCGACGAGCGAGATTCGAGGCTTGCCCGCCGTCGAGGATCACGTAGCCGTGAGCCGCCGCCTGGAGCACGGCCAGGCCGCGTTCGATCTCGCTGGCCTCGCGAGCCCAGTTGTCGAGCAAGTGGCGACGCACGCGAAAGCGGGAGTCGAGGAACATCCGTGCGAAGGCGCGCCCGATTCGCTTCGGTCGATTCGCGACCACGCTCGGGTCTCTCTCGTAGCGGACGTACACCGCGTGGAGCATCTCCAGGGTCTGGTCGTCCACGGGATCCAGCAACTCGAAGAAGCCGCGGTCGCGATAGAAGCCCTCGGTGACCTCCGCGAACACGCCGACGTCGCGAGCCAGAGACTCCAGCTCGAGAATGAAGGCGTGGTCCACGGCGCTCGGAGTGCGAAACTGCTTGAGCAACTCCCCCAGGTCGACGTTCGAGCCGAACCCACGGTGACCATCCGGCGCTTTCGGGTCGTCGCCCGCGCGCAGGCTCGAGGCGTGCCCCAGCGTACAGACGCAGAGGAGAACGGCGAGGAGGGTGAGGATGCTCGGCTTCATGCGGACTCGTTCCCTCGGACGAGGGATCGCAACATGAGTACTAGTACCAAGTCCCGGCGAGTTGCGCTCGAAACCGCCGAAGACATGGCCGCGGCTCGAACAGGCTCCCGGGAACTACCTGGTTCTAGGCGAACGGGCCGGCGACATCGCCGCTCGCATTCGAAGCATCCTTGTGCTCGGATCGCTGGACCTTCGGTGAGGTCTCGCGAGGAGCACTCGACTGCGCCCGCCTCGCGAGAAACTGCAGCCTGAGCAGGTTGGTGTATTCGAGGCCGGTGGCGCTGGCCAGCTCGAGCGCCGGCGCCTCGGCCAGCTCGGCCAAGCTCGTCACGCCAGCTTCGGCCAGCAGTCGACTGCCTTCGCTATCTATCCCATCGATCACGTTCGGCTCGATCTCGTTCGGCTCGATCTCGTTCGGCTCGATCTCGGTTAGCTCCGCCCGACTCGAGCGAACCTCCTCGGCCTCTTGCCACTCGGGGCTCGGAGGCTCCGGGCTCACTGGCAGTGTCGGGGTGGAAGCGGTCGCCGGCCTGGGAATGAGCAGGTCGCGCGCGGGGAGCTCGAGCTCCGAGTCTGCGCCGGCATGACGGTCGTGCGCGAGCGCTAGCTCGTTGACGTCCTCCAGCTCTCCGACCGTGGTCGTGGTCACGAAGCGATTGACCGGCAGGCTCTCGCGCGCACTCAGTCGTGCGGCGGCGAAGGGCTTGCGCACTCCGCTCTCCGGCGACGGAGCGGGCGAAGCGTCGGCCGAGGAGCGCAGCGCTCGCGCGCGCGCGGGCGGCGCGCTCTCGGTCGCCGACACGGAAGCCTCCTGTCGAACGGCCGATTCGCGCTCGTTCGTCGCCACCGGCGGCTCGTGATCGCCACCGAGTCGATCGCGCAGAATGCCCGCTTCCCGCTGAAAGCGAACGGCACGCCCACGGTCTGCATCGAGAACGCGCTCCAGCTCCAAGACATCGACGGCCTGAATCTCGCGAAGGGTGTCCCAGCCGGCAGAGCGCAAGCGTTGGAGCGTCTCCGGTCCATCCGCGTGCAGGTTGCAAAGTAGAGCGAGTGTATCCATCAGACTTTCTCGGGGTGGGGCCAGGAGAACGGCGCGGCGGCACCTTCGCCCTGGCGTTGATCGTCGAGCTCGCAGAACTCTGCGGCGAGGGCCGCGAACTGGCGCGAGACGAGTGCCGAGGGCGACAACGCGTCCACCGGCATCCCGTAGGCGATCGCCTCGCGAGCAACGTCGGAGACGTGGATGACGGTGTCGAACATGGCGTCGCCGAAGCGCGCGTGCATGCCGATCAAGATCTCGCGCGCGAGCGAGCGGGTCGGGTCGAACAGAGTCGCGAGCACGCACAGGTCGATCTCGCGCTCGCACTCGCGAGCCAGGTCGATGAACAATTGCTGCGCTCGAACGGCACCCTGGAGCGCAAAAGCTCCGGTCTCGACGACCAGCACGACCAGGCTTGCCGCGCGAATCGCGTTGGCGGCGAGCAAGCCGTCGGCGCGGGTCGGGCAGTCGAGAATGACCCAGTCGAAGAGCCCCTCGACCTCCATCAGCGCATTCTCGAGGACGCGCTCCGGCCCGAGCATTCGAGCCGCTTCCTCTTCGAACTCGCCGACGCGCAGGCTGCCGGGCACGAGCTGGAAGCCGTAGGGCAATTTGCGGGCGACGCGCGTGATCGAGACCTCTCGGCTGAGCACGTCGGCGATCGACGAGCCCGCGAAGTCGGCCTGCCCCAACCCGAGGGAAGCGTGGGCCTGCGGATCGAGGTCGACCAAGAGCACTCGCTCCCCCCGCGCGGCTAGAGCGCTGGCCAGATTGATGGCCACGGTGGTCTTGCCACAGCCACCTTTTTGGTTAGCGAGTGCGAGGGTCTGCATCGAGAACCCTTATCGCAGTTGCGGAAGGCCGAAGCAACACAGAACAACGCCGAAGAGAGGAGTGCAGAATGCTTGGCGAGCTTCGTGGAGAACTCGAGCGCAGTTCCTCGGTTCACGCGACGCGATCGATTCATTGTCTCGCTCGGCGCAATCCAAGACTCGCGGAGCCGTCGCTCGAAATCTTCGCGGCCGCGATGCCGGTTCACGTCGAACGAAGAGGCTGCGCGCACTCCACTCGGAGTGAAGGACTAGCGCAGCGCTTTGCGCGCCTTCTCGTAGAACGCGCGCGAGGTCCGAGCCTTGTCGATCGGCGCCCACTCCGAGACCGTCCGAATGGCGATTCCCGCGGGACTCTTCGGTCGAGTCAGGCCGACCGGACGGCGCTCGTGCACGCTCTGCAGGACCGCGTCATCGCTCGGAATCCAGCCGACGTACTCGGGGCTGTGACCGAGGAAGCGCTCGGAGGCGCTGCGGAACCGATCCCAGCCGGCGTTGGCCTGGTTCTCCGTGGGACAGCGATTGACCACCAGGCCGGCGCGCACGTGCGGATTGACCATCGTGGCGCGCTTGTAGAGGGCGTAGCTGTCGGAGAGCGCCGTCACCTCGGGATTCGTGACGACCAGGAGTGTGCTGGTGGCGGCCAGGTGAGCCACGGTTCCGTAGCCGAGCCCTGCACCGTGATCGATGATGACCAGGTCGAACTCCTGCTCCAGCGGTCGGAGCGCGCGGAACAGCTTGTCGAGCTCGCGGCGCGTGGGATTGGCCAGCGCATGGCGCCCGACACCGCCGGAGAGCAGCATCAGCCCCTCGGGCCCCTCGACGAGAGCATCGGCAGCCTCGACCTCGCCCGAGATCACGTGCCCCATGTCGAAGCGCGGAGCCAGCCCGAGCAAGAGGTGGGCGTTCGCCAGCCCGGCATCGAAGTCCACGAGCAGCACGCGCTCGCCTCGACTGGCGCGGAGCGAGGCCAGGTTGGTCGCGACGACACTCTTGCCCGTGCCGCCTTTTCCGCTCGCGATGCACAGGACACGAGCACCCACCGAGTGGTCTCGTTCCAGCGGTCGCTCCCCACCGAAGAGCCGTCTGATGGCTCCGAAGCGAGGTTTGTCGTAGCGAGCTTTGTCGATCATCGATTCCGTAGGCAAGGGCTGAGTATCATCCCCCCCTACCTCGATCCGTCAACCGATTTGGTCGAGAGAATTGGGAGCATCGCAAGAAACTTTCGGGCTGCGTTCGAGCTTGCTCGAGTTGCGACGACGAGCACCCGATTTTTGGGCGCACGACCTGGGGAGATGCGGGAGAAGAGGCTTGACTTCAATTCATCTGAAGATCGTCGCCGAGTCGGTGAAGTTTGATCAGGTTGGTCGTCCGAGTTTGGCCGGCGGGGACTCCGGCGACGAAGACAACCTCGTCCCCCTCTTCCGCCAGGCCCTGGTCGAGCAAAAACTTGCAGGCACCTTCGAGCATCAGATCCAGCTCGCGGACACGGGGCAGCTGGAAGGGCAGGACATGGGCCAGAACGGTCATGTTTCGCAGGGTCCGCGCGTGCGGCGTTAGTGCAATAACCTCCGCGCTAGGCCGGTATCGCGAGATTTGGCGCACTGTGTTGCCGGTCTCGGTGAAGCACACGATCTTCTCCAGGTCGATGGCCTCGGCGACTCGAACGGCGGCCAGAGCGATCGCGTTGGAGAAGGTCGGCTCTGCGTCTCTAAAGGTAATCTCGGGGCGTTTTCGGAACTCCGAGCTCAGCTCGACCGAGAGGGCGACGCGGTGCATGACGCGGACCGCATCTACCGGGAAGAGCCCGACCGCGGTCTCCGCCGAGAGCATGACCGCATCGGTTCCGTCCAGGATCGCGTTGGCAACATCGGCGACTTCCGCGCGCGTCGGTCGCGAGGACACGACCATCGACTCGAGCATCTCGGTCGCCGTAATCGAGAAGACGCCCGCCTTGAGCGCGCGGTGAATGAGCGTCTTCTGAACGATCGGCAGGCGCTCGAGCTCGACCTCCACGCCCAGGTCACCCCGCGCGACCATGATGCCGTCGGCCTCGCGCAGGATGCCGTCGATCGCCTCGAGAGCGGCCAGCCTCTCGATCTTGGCCACCAGCTGCATCTCCGGAACGATGTCGCGGACGGTCCGGATGTCGTCTTCCGAACCGACGAAGCTGATCCCGATCATGTCGAGGCCCAGCTCCTGTGCGAAAGCGATGTCCCGCTTGTCCTTCTCGGTCGGCAGTGAGATCGAGAGCTCGGTATCGGGCAGGTGCACACCCTTCTTGTCCCCGATGTTCCCTCCGCGCCGGACGGCGGCGATGAGGCCTTCCTTCCCGTAGGCCTCGACCATCAGCTCGACCACGCCATCCGCCAGGTAGATGCGGTGCCCGGGCTTCACGGCATCCATGAACCCCTCCACGTTGATGTAGATCTCGCCGCGCTGCGCGAGCTCCCCACCTTCGAGCAGCCGGAACCGTTCGCCGGCCGAGACCGCGAGCTTGCCGCCCACGAACAGCCCGAGACGCATCTTGGGGCCCTGGATGTCGCCGAGAATCGCGACGGGCTCACCCGTCTTCTCCGAAGCCGCGCGGATCAGCTCGACCCGGCGACGGTGTTCGGCATGGCTGCCGTGGCTGAAGTTGATTCGCGCTACCGACATTCCGGCCAGAATCAGCTCCTCGAGCCGATCCTCCGACGCCGGACCGATCGTCGCCACGATCTTGGTCTTGGCGTTCTTCCGCCGCGTGGTCTCCTGTTCGGTGTCGAGCGACTCCCCGGTCAACTCGATGTGCCCCTCGGTGCTGCTTTCGGTCATGACTGTCATAGACTCGCGCCTCGCGCGTTGGTCGAAGTTCGGGCGCCGGAATGTCCGCCAGCCACGACTAGCTCGCATTATTCATGAGCCGCGAGAGGAAACGCCTCGATTCGGTTCCTACTGGTGTTTTGCGGGCGCTGGCCCCACAGTCGAGCTTGTAAGCTCGTCGAGGAAGCCAGTGTTCGCAAAACGCCGGTAGGGGCCGAAAGGCTGGCGTAGCCGGCCGTTCGTGGTGTTTAGTCCGCGTGGTCATGAATAATGTGGGCTAGGTACTGGACCGGGGAGGCGGCGCTCCGCCAGTTCGATGAAGCTGCAAACTAGCTCGTTTGGAGGTCCGAGGCACGCCCCTTGGCGACAAACGGTCGAACCAATGGGTCGTGAATAGCCGAGCTACTCGCCGAATGCGCTAACTGGAGAACCGATGCAGCGAGAGTTCGACGGATTCGGCCCAGTGGAGTGCTCCCAAGTAGGCCGTCCGAATCTCGTCCGAAGCGGCCTCCCGGAGCCGGACGTTCTCCCAGTCGCCGCGCTCGTAGGCCAGGACGCAAGCCAAGACTTCCCCCTCCGTGCTGTCGCGAGAAGTCAGAGCGAAGTGAACATCATTCTCGAGAGGCAGGTCTTCGATGATGCGCGCCAGCGAACACTCGAGCAGCGTGCCGAGAGTCGAGAGCAGCCCGGTCAGATAGAACGAGTGCCCCTTCGTGCTCTCGATCACGGTTCCAAGGTTCTTGCACATGCGTGCGCGAAAGAGGGCGCTCACGAACAGATCCCTCGGACGGTCCTCCATCTCGCACAGGATCAGCGAGACCGCCAGCTCGCGCAGCTCCTCGGAAGCCACCAGCGGGTCATCGCTCGACGAGTCGAGCAGGTCGAGCTCGCGGAGGTTCCTCCACCACTTGCCGAGCTTCGGATTCCGTTCGAGGGCAGCCGCCGGCTCCTGTGTCGAGTCGAGCCACTCGGCCAGCCCCTCGACCACATCGAGGCGGCTCTGGTTCATGCGCCGCCCGCGGACCACGTAGGGCTTGGAGAGGAAGTAGCCCTGGTAGAGGTCGAAGCCGAGGTTGCGGCAGCGCTCGAAGTCTTCGAGCGTTCGTACCTGCTCCGCGATCAGAGTCAGGTCGCGCTCGCGCAAGAGCTTCACCTGTGCTTCGACGGCGTCCCACCCGAGCTCGACGATGTCGAGCTTCACGATCGTCGCGAAGTCGAGCATGGTCTTCGTTCGATCGTTCCAGACGAAGTCGTCGAGCGCGATGGTGTAGCCGCGGTCGCAGAGCGACTGCAGGCCGGCCAGGACCTCCGCGTCCGGCTCGATGTGCTCGAGCACTTCCAGCACGACGCCCTCCGTGGGAACCGGAAGCTCGAAGTCCCCCACGATGAAGCCCCGCGTCAGGTTGACGAAGGCACGCCGCTCGCCGACGACATCGCGCATGCCGATCGTGTGGAACGCGCTCTGGATCACCCGCGAGGTCGCGGCGTCTCCGTCATCGAACTGCGCCGTCTCCTCGAAGGCGCGGCGGAACAGGAGCTCGTACCCGTACACCTCTAGCTCGCGATCGTAGATGGGTTGGCGGCCGACTAGAGCTTCTGACATGGACGTCTCGGTGTGCGGAACACCGGTGTTCCGGCGTCATCCTGCTTCGAGCACATCGACCGTGCCACCTCGCCGCATGAAACCCGTGCGAGAATTCGTGGCTGCGCCGTCCCGAATCGGGAGTCTGGAGCCGACGCGAGGGCGAGCGACCTGGGAGCGCCAGGCTCGCTCGATCCAGCCACCGCTCTCGAGTTGGAACCAAGCCACTCGCTCGCCCTCGCTCTCCGCCAATCCCACGACGACCTGATCCCAGGTCCCGAGCTCGACTCCGAGATCGCGGGCGGAGAGCTGAGCGGGACCGGCGGGATGGCTGTGCCAGATCGCGACGAGCTCGGCGCCGGCCTCCGATGCAATCGCGTCCATGCCGACGAGCTCGCCCGGGTCGAGCTCGAAACGATCGGACGCGCGAGCCAGGTTTCGTCCGCGCAGTGCGGCGAGCACCTCGGTCCCGGCTTCCGTTCGGCGACCGACGAGGACTCCGCACGCCTCGGCAGGTGCTGCGCTCGCGGCCCACTGCTCGAGCTCCAGAGCAACCGCTTCCGGAAGGCGGATCGGGGCGGCACTCGTGCTCGCGCTAGCCAATCAGCTCCGGAATCTCCTGATAGGCGGGGAAGCGCCTCAGGTTCAATTTCGAGAAGACCTGTCGACCGTTGACGCTGACCTCGAAGGCCCCGCCATCGGACTTGACCAGCTCGAACTCGGCCTCGGGGTAATAACCCTTGAGCTCGGCAGTCAGACCGACTGCCTGGGGCTCATAGTTTCACTGCACGCAGTACTCGATGCGAATGTCCATCGGCGCATCATGTCGGTGAACCCCGCGAGGGGCAACCGCTCCCCGGGTTTCAGAAGCCTCAGACGCCCCCTCCGATTTCTTCGTCCAGGCAGTTCTCGCTCCCGTTCGGTGGGTGGTGTTCTGTATTGTGGGTGTAAGGACTGCTGATGCTTCGAGCCGCTGCCGAACGGGAGCACTCGGCTGGACCTCAGCCCTTTTCTATTCAAGCCTCACCGCCAATCGGCCCGCGCCACCCGCACAACTCTGATGAAGCACTTTCGATCCTGGATCCTCCTCGGCCTGACCACTCCGGCCCTCCTCGCACTCGCTCGCCCCGCGGACGAGATTCTCTTCGCACCGGCCAGTGGACTTCGCCTGGAGAAGACCTTCGAGGTCTCGGTCGTCTCGGCGATCGACGACATGGAGGTCGTGGTGAACGGAAACCCGATGCCCGCTCCGCCGATGGAAGTCGAGACGACTCAGGCGAACACCATCACGGTCACCGACTCCTACGTGAAGGCGGAGGACAGCCGCGTGCTCGTCCTCGAGCGGACCTACAACGAGCTGGGCGGCGACGTCGCGCTCTCGATGGAGCATCCGATGCAGGGCCCGGTCGAGCAGGAGATGGCCTCGATCAGTGACCTCGAGGGGACCACCGTGATCTTCCACTGGAACGCCGAGGAAGAGGTCTACGAGGCGGAATTCTCAGAAGACAACGCGGACGAAGACGAGGAGCTCCTCGAGGGCTTGGACCAGGACATGGACTTCGTTGCGTTCCTGCCCGACGGACCGGTGAGCGTCGACGACTCCTGGTCGTTCCCCGCCTCGGCGATCTCGAGCGTCCTCGCGCCCGGCGGCTACTTGTCGATGCTTCCCGAAGAAGTCTCGGCCGAGATGGAGAGCAGCGCCGGGCTCGACTTCTCTCGTCAACTGGGCGATCTCGAAGGCGACTGCACCGCGACCTACACGGGCTCGAAGAAGACCGACGAGGGCGTCATGGCCTTCATCTCGCTCACCATCGAAGCCTCCTCGACCCGGGACATCACCGAGTTCATGGCGGAAGCCGTTCGCAACAGTGCCGAGCAGCTGAAGGCCGCCAACATGGAGCAAGAGATTCAGTCTGCCGATGCGAGCTTCGAGTTCGACTTGACCGGTGAGCTGATCTGGAACGTGGACGGCGGACACTTCGAGTCGATCGAGCTCGCCGGATCCACGGACATCGTGATCGACCTCGCCATGGCCATGACCGTCATGGGCAAGTCGATGGATATGGAGAACGCGATCTACAGCTCTGGCGAGATCACCGCTTCGGCGTCGGCCGTCGTGCTCTCCGCCGAGTAGTTACGGGCGACCGCTTCGAGGCACACGCGGGCCGCGACTCCAATCGAGTCGCGGCCCGCCTTCGTCTACGCACTCGGAAGTAGATCTCGGCGCACTCCCACGACCGACGCGAACGTGTTGGAGAATCGCGCTTTCGAGCGCTCCCCTCGCTCAGCCTCGCGGTTAGGATTCGCGCCATGCGCATGGTCTCCTACTTCGGCCCGATGGCCGTCCTGGTCGCCCTCTCTCTGATCGCGACCGCTGTGCTCGGGATCTTCTACGGGGGCTCCTCGAACCACCTGACGCTCGGCCTGTTCGCCGCCGTCCTGACCGTCGGCGTTCACTCCCTGATGATCCTGTTCATGATCATCACGGGGCGCGTCCTGCGCGCGGCGATGCAGTCGCGGCCGCTCGGCGAGGACTACCTGGCCGAGCTGAACGAGTTCTTCGCGAAGAAGCCCGGCTACCCCGCCGCTCTGCTCGCCGCCCTCGCGATCGTCGCGACCGGCGTGCTCGGCTATGGGCAGCGCGGGTTCGGCTTGCCGCCGAGCGTTCACATGCTCGTCGGACTGACCGCCGTCGTCGTGAATCTCTGGACGCTCTCGATCGAGTTCAGGACCCTGCGCGACAACCAGCTCCTGCTCGATCGCACGGCGGCCGAGCTCGATCGAATCGACAGCGAGCAAACCGAAGAGCGCGAGCTCGACCCGGGCGAACCGATGCGCTACTCACCGACGGGCCGCTGGGTTTTGGCCGGCTTCGTCAGCTGGGCTCCGCTCGCCTACTGGACGCTGGTGGTCTGGAAAGGCTCGTTCGACCGCATCAGTCCGGTCTTCCTGGCGGTCACGATACTCTGCTCGCTGGGCAGCTTCGTCGCGGCCTGGCTCACGCGCGGCCTCGATCAAGCGGGCAATCCGGCCCGCACCGAGAGCTGACCCGCGCGCTCTACTCTTGCTCGGCTTCGAGTGCCTTGACGAGCTCGTCCACGTCGCGGTACTCCGGCCAGACCAGCTCGATCTGACGCAGATAGCCGAGCCGCTCGGAGCTCTCTCGAGTCTCCATCGCACGCGCGTAGAGGTCTTCCGTCTGCGCAATCGTGGCGAGCAAGACCGACCTGCGCGTAATCGCGTCTTGGTAGTAGCCCGCATCCTCGAGCAGCAGCTCGTACGCCTCGACGGCCTCGGGATACTGGTAGTCGGATTCGAGACGCCGCGCTTCGTCGTAGGCGAGCTGGAACTCTTCTTCCTCGATATCGATGACGCCGATCTCGAACAGGCCCGTCTGCGAGTCGGTTAGTTCGACACCTTCGGCGAGTGCTTCGCGCGCCTCGTCGAACCGCCCGCGCAAGCGCAGCCACTCGGCGTGCTCGAGCTTCTCGACAGCGCCCATCTCCTTCTCCATCCGAGCCCGCCCCAGTTCAGCCGCCTCGCTCTCCGGATCGAGCAAGAGCGCCAGTCGGTACTCGTTCCCTGCGGCGAAGTAGTGGCCGTCCTCTTCGAACTCCTCCGCCTGCGCAATGCGCTCTTCGGCCAGGAGGTTCTCGACCGCTTTCGAGCGCGCGATCGCGTTCTTGTCGTTCGGCGTGTACTTCTTGCTCGCGAAGCTGAACTTCGCGCGCGCTTCGTTGAGCCAGTAGGAGCGCAGCGAGCGAACTCCTTCGCGGTAGTAGGCCTGCCCGCGACCCTCGCGATAGTTCATCAAGAGGAACACGCGGCCGATGCCCTGAACTGCCGCGATGCTCTCCGGGTCGTAGTAGAGCGCGCGCTCGAAAGCCGCCATCGCTCCTTGAAGGTCTGCCTTTCCCGCCTCGGTCAGGGCGCGGTCCAACCAGAGGCTGGAGAGCTTCTGGTTCGTCTTGTACTGCCAGAGCTGGACGGTCTCGTTCTCCGGCTCGATCTCGGCCGCTTTCGCGAGGTGGTAGAGCGCCTCGTCGTCTTCGTCCCGGAAGGTCGCGCGGCGCGCCAGCTCCAGCAGCATGGCGACACTGGCGGTCTTGTACTCGGACTCGATCTCTGCGTTGTCCGGGAAGGCCTCGTGCAGCTTGGAGGCGACGACGACGGCCTTCTCGTACTCGCCGCTCGACACGAGCTCGTTCACCGAGGGGCCGTCATAGCCGTGCGACTGGCAGGCGCCGAGCAGGAGGAGCGAAAAGAGCGCTAGCGGTCGCAGAGATGCTTGAGGAGTGGGCATGGTTCGGTTCGGAGACTTCGGGAGGGCCCGGGAGGACGACCTCTGGAGAGCCCTATTCCCGCCAGATCGCCACGTTACTTCAGGTTCGCATGGAGCTGAAGAAGACGATCCCGAGACTGCCGAAGAACAGCACCGGGAGCCAGCTCGCCATCATGGGGTCCAGGGTGCCCTGCATGCCCAGGGTCCGGGTGACGAAGTCCGCCGCAAAATAGAAGATGCACAGGATGAAGCCGGCCACCATCCGCTCGCTGCGCCTGCCCCGGCCGTAGCTCACGAGGAAGGGCAACCCCACGAGGAGCAGGACGATATTGGCGAGGGGGAAGGTCTTGAGGTACTCGACCAGCGTCTGGAACTGGACGTTGTCGCGGTCCCGCCTCCAGAGCTCGGTGGTCTCGCGGAAGGACAGGTCGAGCGGACGCTCCTGCCCCTTCCACTGGACGTAGACATCGCCCGGCGTGAACTCGACGCCCTCGAGCCAATCGATGGGCACCGGATCGTCGTCCGAGCCCGTGAGGACCTGGAAGATTCCGTCTTCGAGGCGCCAGCGCCCCTTCTCCTGGTTGCCTTCGTAGGTCGCCGTTCGAGCGCTGAGCGCGCTCAGCCCCTCCTCGGTCTTGATCGTCGCCACCAAGCCCGTAATCAGTGCGCCGGAGCCGCCGGCTGCGCCGTCCTGGAACTTCTCGATGCGGACCAGATTGGTTCCGAAGCGGTGAGGGTCCTTGAGCCAGATCTGCTCGTAGACCAGCTCGGGCTGGCGCTCGAGGACACGGTGGAGCGCCAGGTCGCGCCGGTAGCCGAAGCCTTCGGTGGCCCACTCGCGTAGTCCGAACATCGCTCCGCCGAGCACGAACCCGCCGAACAGCACCGGAGCAATCAGTCGCTGCGCACTGACGCCCGCGTTGAGAGCGGCCACGATCTCGTTGTTGCGCACCAGCTTCGACGCCGTGAAGAGCCCCGCGATGAGCGTGACGAAGGGGGCAACCTGCAGATAGATGAACGGGGTGTTGTAGATGTAGTAGCGAACGATGTCCGCGGTCGAGGCGGATGAGCCATCCGGACCGATCTCCATGAACTCGTCGATGTGACCGACCATGTCCAGGATCAAGAACATGCCGACGACGAGGAAGAAGGCGACCGAGTAGGAGGCCGAGAAGAGCGTCAGCACGTAGCGGTCGAGGCGACCACCGATCTTGAGCTTCGTCTTTCTCATCGCTGCACCTCGCGGCGCTGCGTCCCAGAGCTCTCTCTTCGATTCACCATCACTGTCGCATCACCCGCAAGCAGGAGAAGGTGCCGATTGCACCCCCGACGATCGTGATGAGCCACGCCGCAAGTGCGGGTGGCAGGGCCCCCGATTGGAAGAGCTGCCAGGCGAGCTGCAGGGAGAGCACGTAGTAGACGAGCGCGTACGCGATCGCCGAACCGAAAGCCGCGAGCTGCGTGCCGCTCCGAAGTCGAACGCCCGTCGGGATTCCGAGCAGCAGGAACAGGAGATAGGAAGCCGACAGCGCGTGCCTGCGGTGCATCTCGTAGACGAACTTTCCGCGGTCTTCCTCCGGGATCTCGCCCGCATCGAGGCGGCGCCTGATCTCGCTGGATTTCTGAAACTTCGGTCGGTTCGGGTTGTGAGGCCTGGTCTCGAGCATGGCGTCCAGGTCGAAGGTCAGCTCGGTGCGCTCGACGCCGAAATCAGTATCACCGCTGATCGCGACCGGGTTCTTGAAGCTCGCGATCAGCAGCTTGCCCTCGAAGGCGAAGCTGACCTCGTCCGCGTAGATCCACCGCTTCTGCCCTTTCTCCGTGCCGCTCGACCGTTCGAGAATGGAGATATTGGCCTCGTAGAACACGGGGCGATCGGGGTCGCGCGATGCCGCCGAGAGGTAGAAGCCGGGGAACTGCACGTTCGTCTGTCCCGGGCTCAGGAGCTTGACCGCGTTCTCGAGGGCCTCGCGTCGGAAGGTGCGCTGGCGAAGCTTCCAGGCCGGCGCCAGCTCGGAGGCCAACCAGTTCGTCCCCGCGACCAGAGTCCCCGCGATGATCAGGCAGGGAACCAGGAGCTTCATCGGGTTGATGCCCGCCGAGCGCACCGCCGTCCACTCGCGGTCGGCGGCCAGGCGCCCGAAGGTCGTCACGACGGCGAGCAGGAACCCGAGCGGGAGGATGTAGGGCACCAGGTCCGCGAACACGAGCGGCAGATAGCCGGTCAGTGCGGCCAGCCCCGCCGATCCGATCTTGTGCACCGTGCTGACCAGCAGCGCGGGCACCAGCACGAACAGGATCGCGCCGACCGAGAAGACGATCGCGAGGAGGAGCTGTTTGAAGACGTAGCGTTGAATGATCAAGACGGTGCCCGGGGGCCGCGACGGCCCTGGAGTGAGCGACATTGTGGTGCGCGGAACCGCCGGGGAGAAGGGGGCCGCCCATTCAATCTCCGCGGATCGCCCGAACAGAGACCAGGCACGGGCTCCCCCGTCACCCGAGCGTCGTCCGCTCGCTAGATCTCGTCGTGGACCGCTCGCTGAACTCGCTTCGAGTACATGAGCTCGCCGTCCGACTCGTAGAAGCGCAAGTAGACCTCGGACTCGGAGAACAGGAGCTCGGTAAAGCCGAGCCGCGTCGACGCGAACCTGGTGGTCGGAGTCCAGCGCGCCTCGCGCACTTTTCCTCCGGCCCCCGAAACGATCGTCTGCAGTCCCTGCGTCTCGAGGTGAGCTTGGTAGTGATCGTGACCGGCGAGGTAGAGATCGACGCGATGCTCGCGAAGAATGGGTACCAGTCGCTCGACCAGAATCGGTTCGCCGCCGTGGTTGCCTCCCGAGTCGATCGGGTGGTGCGCGAAGACGACGCGCCATGCCGAAGTGTCCTGCTCCAGCTCGCCCACGAGCCAAGCGAGCTCGGTCTCGACTGCCTCCTTGCTGACCACCATCGCCGTCGTGTCGAGCGCGAAGAAGGCCACGTCCCCACTCCCCTCGCCCGGCAGCGGACGAACGAAGCTGTAGTGCTGCCCCTCCATCCCCCAACGCTCGTCGAGGCTCGCGTACTCGAGCAGAGCATCCAGGCTTCCGTCGAGGTCGTGGTTGCCCGACACCGGTCGGAACTCGACCTCGGAGAGCGCACCGGTGTACATCTCGCGAAAGCCCGTCCGCCAACGATCGTCGTCCACCGAAGTCACGCCGTGGTCGTAGAACAGGTCGCCCAGCAGCAGGACCTGATCGACTCCCCCGGGCAGCGCGCAGAGTGCCTCCATCGCTTCGCCCACGCGGCGCTGGCGCCAGTCACCTGTTCCGACATCCCCCGCGACCAGAATGCGCAGGTAGTCCGTCTCGGCATTCGGCGTCTCGAGCGCGGCGACGTACTCCGGCGGCCGCCCCGTGAACGGCGCGCCGAGGCGGCCCTCTATATAGAAGACAACCGCTCCGACACTGAGGAGAATCGCTAGGGTGACGGTGAGGATCCGCATGACTACTCGGAACGGTTCGCGAACCGAATCCAACGGAGTCGATCCTAAGCCAGCGCCGAATTGAAGTGACAAGCTCGAATTCTCTCCTAAAAAGCTCCGCGCGTCGGTCGACCGAGATGCTCGGCGAAGAGCCCGCGCTCGTGCGCAAGCGCTTTCACTCCAAGGGTTGGCGACGCTGGGGTGACCGGCGACGCGCCGTGCGTGAGTTCGAGAACCTTCAGCTCGCCTACGCAGCAGGGCTAGCTGTCCCGATGCCGCGCGAGGTGAGCCGCCTCGACGAGGGTTGGTGCCTGACCATGGACCGGGTTCCGGGCGCGCGCTCGCTGCTCGCCGTCCTCGAGACGGAGCCCGACCTGCTCCCGGAGACGTTGAGCGAACAGCTCGGCCGTCTGCTCGCATCACTCGTGCACGTCGGCCTCGAACACGGCGACCTGCACCTCGGCAACCTCGTCCTCGACGACGCGGGCAAGGTCTGGCTCCTGGACTTCGGGCAAGCGCGACCGCGCGACGAGCGCGCGCTGCTCGCGAAGCACGCGGACCTCATCACGCTGCTGGCCAGCCTGCGCGAGCTCGCGAACATCGAGCTCCGCGAGTCGGTCGTCCGGAGCTACCTCGAGGCCGTCGGGCCCAAGGGAGCCTCGTACGAGCAGAATCTCGACGAGCTCGACCGAGCAGCGCGACTCGAGCGCCGGCGATCCGTGCTCCGCAACCTCAACCGCTGGACTCGCGAGAGCGGCGTCGCTCGACTGACCAGCGTTCCCGGCCGCGTCGAGCTCACGGCGCGAAGAGAGCCCGACTCGCTCTCCGCGCGGTTGGTCGTCGAGGGCGAGGAGAGCACCCGAGCCTGGCTCACCTCGGCACGCCTCTTCGAACACCACATTCCGACGCTGGCGCCCATCCGACTCCTCACCCAACCGACTCGAGCTGCCGAGTTCGAGCTCCCCGCCGGGCTGCTTCCGCTCTCGGAAGCGCGCGCGCAGCACTCCGAAGAGCTCCTCACCACCAACTTCACCGCTCTGCTCGAGAGGCTGCACGATCGCGGCATCGAGCTCCGGTCTCTCGCGAAGGCCGAGCCCTACGTCGCGCCTTCGGGTGAGCTGCACCTGCACCCGCTCGTTCTGCTCGACGAGCTCGACGCTCGAGTGGGACCGCGGTCCATCCAGCCGCACGAGTTCCTGGCGATCGAGACGCCCGAGGTCTTGACATGACGCGCGAACCCCTTCGACGTCGCCTGCGCGCCCGAGCCTGGCGCGGCTTCTCCGGACTGGTTCGAGCGCTCCCGGAACGCTCCGTCCGCCTGCCGCTCGCCGTTCTCGCGCGGGGTGCGCGCTTCGCCTCGACGGAAACCACCGTGCACCAGAACCTCGAGCTCGCGCTCGGTGAAGAGACGACGCGCGAAGAGCGACTGCACATCGCGGCCAGCGTTCGCAAGCACGCCGCGCGACTCGTCTACGAGTGGGCGCGACTCGGCGCCGGGCACTCCGAGCTGCCCTGGCTCGAGAAGAACGTCGTCATCGACAGCTCGATCGAGCGCCTCGAAGAGCTGTACGCGCGCGGGCGAGGTGTGATCTTGGTCACCGCGCACATCGGCAACTGGGAGCTGCTCGCCATCGCGCTGCGTCAACGCGGCTTCGAGGGAACGGTGGTCGGGAGACAGCGAGCGAACGACTCGTCGTCGAGATTCCTCGTCGACCTGCGCGAGGCCTGGGGACTCGCGAGCCTTCCGCAAGACTGTTCCGCGCGCGAGCCGCTGCGCGTCCTTCAGTCCGGCGCGATCCTCGGCTTGCTCACCGACATGGAAGTCCGGCGCATCGACGGCGAGTTCCTGCCCTTCTTCGGAACGCCCGCGCTGTGCATGAACACGCCCGCGGCTTTCGCGCGCGCGGCCGACCTGCCGGTGCTGCCCGTTCGCTGTGTGCGGCCGAGGGATGCGGGGCCCGGCGAGCCCTACCGGCTCAGCTTCGAGGAGCCGCTCCAGCTGAATACCGAGCTCCCGCGCGAGGAGAGCTCGCGCGAGCTGACCGGGCGCCTCAACGGAATCTACGAGCACTGGATCCGCGAGACGCCGGAGCAGTGGGCCTGGCACCAGCGCCGCTGGCGCACCCGGCCGGGCGATCGCACGATCCAGCCCTGGGTCGCGCACAAGCTCGAGACGGAGTCCGAAGAGCGTGCTTCCAGTGCCCCGCTCTCCAAGCCAGACTCCTAGAGCCTTGCCTGCACCTCACGCCGTCCTCCTCCACCAAAACCTCTGCTTCTCGGGTCAGACCGAGCGCACGGTGGCCACCGCTCGCGCTCTCGAGGAGGCGGGCTACCGCGTCTCGATCGTGACCTCATCGGGGACGCGCACGCGCGCCGTCGAACAGCTCGGCTTCAAACCCATCCTGGCGGAGTTCGCGCTCGACCCGTGGCGCAATCCCTTCTCGGCGATGCGCACGCGGCGCCTGATCAAGTCGCTCAAGCCGAGCATCGTGCACGCGACCTCCAACTCGCTCGCGCCGCTGCTCACGACCATCGCTCCCAGCCTGCGCGTCCCGTGGATCCAGGAGCTCCATCGCCCCGTCGCCAGCACGCTCCTCAGCAACCGAGCGAACTTCGCAGCGACGATCGTCAACTCCGAGTCGCTGATCGAGAGCGTCGTCAACCACGGCGGCGTGCCGCGCTCCCAAGTCCGTACGATCAAGAACGCGCCGACGCCCTTCGTTCCCGAGAAGCCGACCCAGCCCTTCGACCACTCCGGTCCCCCGCGCATCGGTTGCTCCGGCTTGCTCGACGACGAGCACGCCACTGCCTGGTTCCTCGAAGCCGCGCGCTTGATGGTGCTCTCCGGAACGCGCGCCATGTTCGTCGTTCTCGGCGAGGGTCCCAACGAGTCCGCCATTCGTCGCTTCATTCGCGGCAACGGACTCAACGAACACATCACGGTCGCCGTGCCCACGACGAACAGCGCGGCCGAGAGCTTGAGCGCGCTCGACGTCCACGTCTCTTGCAAGCTGGAGGGTGGGCCGGGTTGGCTCGCATGCCAGGCGGTCGTCCAGGCGATCCCTTCGGTCTTCGTCGCGGCCGGCGACGCCTACGAATTGGTGGAAGACAAGAGCAACGGCATCCTCATCGAGCCGAACGATTCGCGCAGGCTTGCGGACGAGCTCACTCTGCTCTGCACACAGACCGAGCGAGCCCGCGCGATGGGCTTGCGCGGCCGAGCGCGTTTCCTGGAGACGACTTCGCCCGTGGCCTTCGGTCAGGAGATTGCCGAGCTCTACGAGTCGGCGTTGGGCGCGGCGGTCTAGCGCGGATTATTCATGAGCCGCGAGAGAAAACGTCGCGACTCGGTTCCTGCCCGTGCTTTGCGTGCGTCGGACCCACAGGGATCCCTTCGCCAACGGTCCGCAGGACCATTGGCGTCCGCTTCGCGGACCAGGGCTTACCCCTTGTAAGGTCGTCGAGGACGCCGGCGTGCGCAAAGTGCCGGCAGGGGCCGAGAGGCCGACAACGCCAGCCGTTCGTGGCGTTTGCTCCGTGTGGTCATGAATAGTCCGCGCTAGCGCCTCTCGCTAGTCGAGACCCGCCTTGACGAGGTAGCCCGCGATCACGCGGTTCTTCGAGATCGCTTCGAAGTCCTCCGGTCGGAACTCGCGATAGCCCTTGAGGACGCCCTCGATCTCGGGGAACTTGATGAAGATCTCGGCCGCCTCGTCCTCCATGGCCGAGTCGCCCAGCTTCATGATCAGCTGCACGAGGCGATCGGTCGCGCGACCGACCTGCCCCTTGTCGTACTCGTCGTGCGCCTCCTTTAGCTGCTCGCGGTGGAACAGCGCGCGCTCGGCTTCGAGCTCCGCGATCTTGTTCGGGATCCCGACGCGCTCGATCGAGTTCTCGGTGCGGCCCGAATACTCATCGAGCAGCGCAAAGGCCGTGCGGTAGTCCCGCGGCCGTCCACTCGTGAGGTAGTCCGCGCGCCACATGACGTCGTCGTAGGTCAGCGGGTCGGTGAGCTTGATCGTGGACCCGAACCGGCGCTCTTGTCGCTCGACCCAGTCGAGTCGAGTGTGCGTCGGCCAGCGCCGGCGGAAGTCGGCGCAGAGCTCCAAGAAGTAGCGCACCTTCGGCGGCTCGGGATCGCCAGACAGATAGCGCTCCTCGAAGTCACCGACGTACTTGCGGAACCACTTCTTTCCGAGCTCCTCTTGTTCGATCCGCGCGATCTCGGCGCGCTCTCTCGAGATGCCCTCCTCGACGACCTCGATCCGGGCTAGCTCCGCGGCCGAGAGGGTAGACCGAACGATCTTGTCCAGGTTCTCCTGTGCGGCGTCCGCGTTCAGGTTGGCGATCAGCTCTTCCGCCTTGCGCAGGTGGAACTTCGCGCTCGCCGTGGCGGCGACCTCGTTCGAGCCCGTCATGCTCTCACTGAAGAAGAAGAAGCCGAAGCCCGCCGCAGCCAAGATGCCGACGATGATGAGCCAACCGGGAACTCCCTTGGACGAATGCGAGCTGTGCGACCGGCGGGACGAGCGCGTGCGTCGTGAACCCGAAGAGCGGCCGGCCGGTTTGCGTCGCGCAGTACTCGCGCCCATGCTGGTGCCCGCGCTCGTGCCCGCGCTCGGACGCGCAACCTTCGGCGCAGCGACCGCGCTGCCCTCCGGCGCCCAGGTGAGCTTCGCCTTCCCCACCCGAAGCTCTTGGCCCGGTCCGAGGCGCGTCTTCTTCTTCAACGCCACGCCGTGAATTGTCGGCGGCATGACACCGGGCTGTGGCGCCACGAACAGAGACTCGTCCTCGCAGCTCAGGTCGGCGTGATAGAGCGCAACCTCCTCAGCGCTGAGCTGAAGGTCCATCTCCTCGCCGCTCCCCAGGCTGAGCGTGCCTTCACTGATCCGAAACGCCCGCGGTTCGCCACCCTCGTCAACGGTCAGAACGCCCATGGTTTGCTCCCCTTATTTCAAGCCAGACTTCGGTCCCGCGAGGATTCGCGGTGATAGATCCTCTTTCTCGATCACTCCGTCCGAGAGCGCCACGGCTCTCTGAAGCTCATTCTCCAACTCGCGAACGTTTCCCGGCCAGCTCCAAGCCTCCAGCGCTTCCATCGCACCGTCCGAGAACTCGACTTCCCTGTCGAGGTCCGCTCTCAACCGGTCCAGGAAGAACCGCGTGAGGATCGGGATATCCCCTGCGCGATCGCGGAGTGCCGGAAGCGAGATCGTGATCACATTGAGACGATAGTAGAGGTCCTCGCGGAAGTTTCGCTCGGCCACCATGCTCGGCAGGTCTTTGTTGGTGGCGGCGACGACGCGCACGTCAACCTTGACCGTCTTGTTCGAGCCGACGGCGCGGACCTCGCCGCTCTGCAACACGCGCAGCAGCTTGGACTGCATCAGGAGCGGCATGTCGCCGATCTCGTCGAGGAAGACCGTCCCTCCGTTGGCGGCGACGAAGTGTCCGTCGCGGTCGGCGATCGCTCCGGTGAAGGAGCCCTTCACGTGACCGAACAGCTCGCCCTCCAGGAGCTCCGCCGGCACGGCTGCACAGTTCTCGGCCAGGAACAGCTTGGAGCTGCGCGGCGAGCTGGTGTGCAGAGCGCGAGCGACGAGCTCCTTGCCCGTTCCGGTCTCGCCGAGCACGAGCACCGAGACCTTGCTCGGCCCGACCTTCTCGATCAGGTCGAAGACGCGGCGAATCTCCTCGCTGGCGCCGACGATTCCAAAGCGACCGGGCGCGTCGGTGCTCTCACGCCTCGTCTCCCGCGCGGCGCCGACGGCCTTCATCAGCGCGGGCCGGAGCAGCTCCGTCGCACCGGCTTCCCGAGCCTCCTTCAACAGGAGCTCGAGCCGCTCGACGAAGTCGGCTGATTCACTCATGCCTGGTTGATCACACGCAGCTTCGCGTATTGCAACAGGAGCTCTTTGCGTCCGACGCCGCTGAAGCTCACTCCCGCTCGCGCATTGACGCCCGAGCCGCGCAGGGTCTCGACCAGTCCGCGACCGAAGTGGTCATGCTCGACCCAGGCGCCGACCTCGAGCCCGGGATCTTCCTTCGGCGCCTCGAAGACTCCGAGCACCTCGTTCTCGTCTTCCTCCGAATCGCCGCCCTCCATGAACTCGGGCGGTATCTCCTCCAGGAAGCGCGAGGGGCTGCGCGGATGAGACTCGCCGAAGTGAAAGCGCCACTCGGCGTGCGTGAGGAACAGCCGCTCCTCGGCGCGCGTCATTCCGACGTACATCAGCCGGCGCTCTTCCTCGACACCATCCTCGTCCTCAAGCGCGCGCACGTGCGGCAGCAGCTCTTCCTCGAGGCCCGCGATGAAGACGATCGGAAACTCGAGCCCCTTGGCCGAGTGCATCGTCATCAGCGCCACCTTCTCGGTGTCCTCGTCGTAGCTGTCGACTTCGCTGACGAGCGCGATGTCCTGCAGGAAGCCGCGCAGCTTGCCCTCGGGATTCTGGCGGTCGTAGGTCTCGGCGTGTGTGCGAAGCTCGTCGACGTTCTCCTCGCGCATGACCTGGTCCGCGTCGGGGAGCTTCCCGAGGTAGGCGTAGTAGTCGAGCGCGACGGTGACCTGTTCGAGCGCATCAGCGGCGGAAGCATCCGCGAGGTGCGCGAGCTTCTGGAAGAGCTCGGCGAACTCCGCGAGTCCGGATTTGGCGCGCCCGCGGATCTCGTTGCGCGCTTCCTCCGAGGCCGCCGCTTGCCAGAGCGGCACGCGGCGATCGCGCGCCCACTCGATGAGGCGCTCCATGCTCTTCGCGCCGACCCCGCGCCGCGGCACGTTGATCACGCGCGTGCAAGCGACGTCATCCGCCGGGTTCACCAAGAGTCGCAGATAGGAGACGAGGTCCTTGATCTCGCGTCGCGCGTAGAACTCGACACTCCCGATGACCTGGTAGGGAATGCCCGCCATGCGGAGCGCGCGCTCGAGCGCTCGCTGCATGAAGTTGACGCGATAGAAGATCGCCATCTCGTCCGCGCGTCGCCCGGTGCGCAGCAGCGACTGGATCTGACGCGCGATCTCGTCGCCCTCGTCATTCTCGTCCGCGCAGGTCAGGAGCGTGACCTTCTCGCCGCCCTCGCGGTCCGTCCAGAGGTCCTTCTCCTTGCGACCGAGGTTCTTGGAGATGACTCCCTGTGCCGCGCCGAGGATGTTCTTCGAGCTGCGGTAGTTCTGCTCGAGCTTGACCACCAGCGCGCTGTCGTAGTCCTTCTCGAAGTCGATGATGTTGCTCACATCCGCGCCGCGCCAGGCATAGATCGACTGGTCGGGATCTCCGCAGACGGCCAGGTTCTTGTGGAAGCCCGAGAGCGTGTGCGTCAACAGGTACTGAACGCGGTTGGTGTCCTGGTACTCGTCGACCATGACGTAGCGAAAGCGGTGCGCGTACTTGTCGGCGATCCCGGGGTGCTTCCGAAAGAGCTCGAGGGTCTTGAGCAACAGGTCGTCGAAGTCGAGCGCGTTGTTCTGCCGCATGGTCTCGCCGTAGGCGTTATAGACTTTGTCGAGCACCTCCGACTCCATGCTCGAGATCACCTCATCCGTACTCTCGGAATCGTGCGCGGAGTTCTTCAGCTCGCTGATCCAGCCCCCCACCATCGCCGGGCGAAAGCGCGTCAGGTCGTAGCCCGCGTCGCCGATCAGCCGCTTCAGCAGCATGTTCCGGTCGGCCGTGTCGTAGATCGTGAAGTCGCGCGTCCAGCTCCCGAGCGTCTCGATATCCATGCGCAGGATGCGCGCGCACATCGAGTGGAAGGTCGAGATCCACAGGCCCGAGCCCTCGACGAGCTTCTCGATCCGCTCGCGCATCTCGCGCGCGGCCTTGTTCGTGAAGGTAATCGCGAGGATCTCGTGCGGCCGAGCGCCGGCGACCGCGAGCAGGTAGGCCACGCGCCGCGTGATCACGCGCGTCTTTCCGGAGCCGGCACCGGCGAGAATCAAGAGCCCGCCATCCACGTGCTGCACGGCCTGCTGCTGCGGTTCGTTCAGGCCCTCCAGCAGCTCGGCCGCCGCCGAACCCGCCGCCGGTCCGTCCCCCGCGCGCTCTTCTCCCGCGCTCCCAGCACCCGCATCGCGAACATCCATCCAGTCAATCGGCACCATGGCAGCCATTCTACTCGCCACTCATTTGCGCGCCTATCGCCGAACGACATTCCGCATCAACTTCGGTGCGATCGGCGCGCGAGGATCCCCGCCATTCCGCCCGCCTCCACAGACTTCACCGTTTCGAAACCCGGTACTCCCCGCTCCAGCTCGCCGCGCTGCAATCGAAAGCGAGACGGCGGCTTGTCGCCGGAAAAGTCCTCGGTCGCCGTGGAGAAGATCAGGTGTCCGCCGGGCGCAACGAATCGGTGCAGCTCGTTGAACAGGCTACGGTCGAGGAACAGCACGCAGATCACCAGGTCGAAGCCGAGCTCCGACTCGTCGAGCGACTCCGTCAGCACATCGACGGCTCGCGTCGCGACCTCGACGCCCAGCTCGCGCGCTCGCACCGTCAGGATCTCGAGCCCCACCGGACTCACGTCCCAGGCCGAGCTCTCCCAGCCGGTCTGCGCCAGGTGCAGGGCGTGCCGTCCCGTGCCCGCGGCGAGGTCGAGCGCTCGCCCGCGCCCCTCCAGGCCCGCCGCCCACTCGACGACGTACTCGTTCGGCTCGGTGCGCTTGCTCCCGAAGGCTCCGGCGTACTTCGTGTCCCATCGCTCGCGGTCGTTCACGCCACAAGCATAGTCAACGCGGAAGGAAGAGCGGGCGCGGACTGTTAGACTCGCCGCATGTCTCCCGACCTCTCCGCCGAAGAGCGCAAGGCGCCCAGCTCCAAGTGGCAGGCCGAGGGCAGCGGTTCTCACTACACGAAGAAGCGCTGGAGCAGCAAGCGGCGCGAAGAGCGCGATCCGCGCGCGATCGGAAAGCTGCTCGCCGATCTGGGAGTCACGAGCGGCACGATCCTCGACGCCGCCTGTGGAACGGGGAGGCTCCGACCGGCGCTCGAAGCGGGCGGGCGCGAGTGGGTCGGAGTCGATGCGTCGATCTCCATGTTGCGCGAGGCCAGGAGCGGCGGAGGCGAGCCGGTCCTCCTGGGCGCCGTGGAGGCGCTGCCCTTCCGCACCGACGCCTTCGGCGCCGTCGTCGCCAACCGACTCCTGCATCACTTCCACAGCTTCGAAGAGGTGCGCGGTGTGCTGAGCGAGCTCCTCCGAGTCAGCTCCGGACCGGTCATCACCTCCTTCTGGAACACGGCCTCCTTCCCCGCCTGGAAGCGCCGCGTCGGACTCTCCAAATCCGAAGGCCCGAACGGTCGCGTCGCTCACCCCACCGAGCTGTTGAAGCGCGCCGCCGCCGACCTGGACGCCGAGCTCATCGAGATTCGGCGCGTCGTGCCGTTCCTCTCGCAGCAGTGCTACGCCGCCTTCCGGAGGAAGTCCGGGTGAGCCACGAGCTGGTCGGCCCACTGGCGGAGAACGAGGAGCTGATCTGTCTGCTCAGCGGACGCGCTCGCTCGGGGCAGACCATCGGCGAGTTCATCGAGCTCGACGGAAGGCGCGGCTACCTCAAGGGCTCGAGCCTGCGCGGCAAGGCCTGGCTCCGTCACACGCTTCGCCGCCTGTTCCTCGGCCGCCGCTTCCCGCGCCTGGCCGAGTACGAGAATCTCCTCTGGCTGCGCGAGCACGACTTCCGAGCGCCGCTCCCGCTCGCCGCCGGCGTCCTGCGCATCCGGGATCGCCCGCCCTACCAGTTCCTGTTCACCGAAGAGATCGAGAACGCGTTCACGCTCTACGCCGTGCTCGCCACCGCAAAAGAGGTCGAGCGGCTCTCGATCCTCTCGGCACTCGGTGTCGAAGTCGCACGCCTGCACAATCTGGGCTTCATCCACCGCGACCTCTATCCGCGCAACCTGCTCTATCGCGAGAAGGGCGAAGCCGTGTTCTTCATCGACACCTGGCGCGGTGGAGCACGCCGGCAGCTGCGCGGGCCGCTGTACGACCATGCCTGCCTGATGCTGCACGGTGCTGCCTGGTGGACTACCACGGAACAGGCCGCCTACTTCCGCGCTTATCGCTCCAGTATCTCTGCGAGCACCCCCGCCCTCACCCAGCTATCTGTTCACACCTGGCTCCGCCGCATAGCCCGCGAACGTACTCGACTAACCTCGCGCTTCATCCGCAACCGCCCTGCCATCAGCGACCTCCCCCTCCCGGGCGCTTGGGACATCTCAAGACTCGCAGACGACGTGGTCGCGAAGCCAATCCTGTAACCACGCGCACGGTCTCTACCTGTCCTCGAAACCCGCACGATCGCAGTACCTCATGGCATCACTTTGGAGAGTCCGCCACGAAGCCTTTAGAAAGTCACTACTTTGCAAGTAGAGTGTCTCCTCTCACGCCCCTTTCCCACGTGTGCAGGCGAAGAAGTTCATGCGCGACGGGAGTCAATTTCACCCCCAATAAGTTGGGTATTCGGCGAGAGGAAGGATTGATCCATGCACATGCAGATTGAGAGTATTGAAATCCGGAACTACCGCTTGTTCCGATCTGCTGAACTCAATGACCTGCCACGCCTGAGCGTTGTCGTGGGTGCCAACGGGTCAGGGAAATCCACCCTCTTTGACGTGTTCACCTTTCTCAAGGATGCCCTGGTCCAAAACGTTGCTTCGGCTGTCGCGCGCAGAGGTGGGTTTCGGGAACTTGTCAGTCGAGGTGAGACTGGCCCCATTGGCATAACGGTCAAGTTCCGCGAGAGCGGGGGGCGTTTGGCAACCTATCAACTTCAAATCGCTGAAGAGGCGGGCCGGCCCGTAGTGGATCGCGAGATCCTTAAATTTCGGCGAGGCCGTTACGGGCAGCCCTGGCACTTCGTCGATTTCTCTCGGGGCAAGGGGACAGCGATTACAAACGAAGCTGCCTACGGCCAGGAAGGAGTGGAAGCAGAACGAAAGGAGCATGTCTTGGATGACCCCAGTGTGCTCGCCATCAAAGGCCTCGGGCAATTCAAGGAGTTCCGCGTAGTAGCCGAATTTCGTGGCCTAATCGAAAACTGGCACATATCGGACTTCCACATCGCCGACGCGCGCCCCAGCGCAGAAGCGGGGTACGCCGAGCACCTCTCCACCAGGGGAGACAACATTGCTCAGGTTGCGCAGTACCTCTTCGAGAATGAGCCCGAGCGCTTCAATAGAGTTCTGCAGGTGATGAGCGAACGAGTTCCCGGTGTCAGCAAAGTAGAGGCGAAACCGACTGAAGACGGGCGACTTGTACTGCGCTTCCAGGATGGCAGCTTTCAGGACCCATTCATCGCCCGTTACGTTTCGGATGGCACGATTAAGATGTTTGCCTATCTGGTCCTGCTTTACGATCCACATCCACATCCACTCCTTGCAGTTGAAGAACCCGAGAACCAGCTCTATCCAGAGCTCTTGCATGAGCTCGTCGAGGAATTCCGCGACTACGCCCGCCGAGGGGGGCAAGTCTTCATTTCGACTCACTCGCCGGACTTTCTCAACGGAACTGAACTTGAAGAGATCTACTGGCTCGTCAAGCAGGACGGATTCACGACTGTGCAGCGGGCTTCCGAGAATGTGCTGCTCAAAAGACTCGTAGCCGAAGGCGACCTACCCGGCGCGCTCTGGAAGCAAGGGCTCTTCGAAGGAGCCAGCGCCGTATGAGCCGAGTTATCTTCTTCCTCGAAGAGTACTCCATGAAGATCCTACTCGAGGGTCTGCTCCCACGGCTGCTCCCGGACCTCAGCTTTCTTTGTCTGTCACACGAAGGGAAGCAGGATCTGGAGAAGAGCGTGCCCAGAAAGCTACGAGCGTGGAACGAACCCGGGGCTCGGTTCGTCGTGATCCGTGACAACGATGGCGGCGACTGTCTGGCTCTGAAGGACAAGCTTACTCAGCTCTGCCTCGAAGGGCGCCCCGACAACGTGCTCGTGAGAATAGCTTGCCAAGAGCTTGAGGCGTGGTACATCGGGGAACCGGATGCGCTTGCTGATGCTTACGGCGACGAGTCTCTTCGCGACATCGGGCACAAGGCACGGTTTCGGGATTCGGACACCGTTCAGCAGCCATCAGCCGCGCTTAGAGGACTCGTAGCCGAGTTTCAAAAAAATTCTGGCGCACGCCTAATGGCCGGCTTCTTGTCCAGGGATCGGAACCGCTCGGCCAGCTTCCAGGCTCTCCTGGCCGGTGTCGACCGCTTGTACGCGGAAATCAAGGATTAGCCATGCCTGCCCTTAGCTCCTCCACGAAATCGTGAAGCCCCTCGAGTTCCGTTCCGGATCTCTGTTGCGAGCACCGAGAGGGCGTGGCCATGGGAACCAGATCCTGACGGTCTTCTGCTTCCACAAGTGCGCGCGTCTTCGGGGCTATTCTGCACCCGCCTACGCTCTCTACTGGTTGAACGCGCTCTCGCGTTCCGGCGCGCACTCGCGCAGGCGCGCCTGGATCGGCGCCTGGGCGTCCACCGCCAGCGGAGTGGCCGTCCACTGACCGAAGAGCTTGAAGCGCAGGTGGTCACCGGTGATGCGCCACTCCTCCAGCTCTTCATAGCGACGCGAGTTCCATCCGGCGCGCACGCCCTCGGTCCCCGTCACGCGATCGAACTCGCGCGGCCGAAGCAGGTTCACGAGCAGGCCGACGACGACCAGCGGAAGGAAGGGCAGCACCAGGTTCGCCTCGCTCCAGGTCATGGCGCAGGCCGCGATGATCACGAGGAGCAAAGAGCTCAGGTTGCGCCAGAGCGTCCCCGTCGTGGTGGACTCGATCACTTCGCCCACGAGCAGAGCTCCGCGTTGGCGCGCGCGAAAGGTCAGTGCGAGCGAGACGAATCCGAGAGTCGTCGGCAGAACGAGGAGGAGGATGGCTTCCATGAGTGGCGGAGAGTCTGGGAGCGGGAGCCGCTCCTGGCAATCGTTTGCGCTCTAGCTTTTGAGCAAGAACTCGATCGCGAGGTAGCCGAGGTAGGTGCCGGACGCCGTGCCGCAGGAGCCGACCAGGATTCCTGGCAGGACCAGGTCCGGTCGTCCGAGGCTTCGCGCGAGCGCGATGGCCGTCGTCCCGCCGCCGACATTTGCCTGCGAAGCGACCGCGGCCATGTCCCAGTCCAGGCGGAAGAGCCAGGAGGTACCGAAGACGACCAGCGCGTGAACCGTGATGACGACGGCGGCGAAGATCGAGAGCGTGACGGCCAGGTCGCCCAGCTGCTTCAGGGCCTGGAGGTCGCACAGGCAGCCGATCACGGCCAGGAAGAGCATCACGGCGAACATGCCGAGCACTCGCACCCCGCGCAGGCGCGCGACCGCGGGGATCTGGGCCAGGAGGAGGGCCAGCGTCGTGATCACGATCGCCTTGGGAATCTTGATCGGGTGAACCTCGCCCGACTCGCCGATCGTCCCGAACGCGTCGGTCAGGACTCTCGAGATCGACTCGGTCAGGACGCCCGACAACCAGTAGGCGCCGGCGCCGAGCGCGAGCAGGACCGCCAGGTCGAAGGTGTGCACCGACTCCGTCTCGCTCGCGAGGTCGGCCTCTTGCGCCGCGGTTCCGTTGGCCTCTGAGGACACGCGTCGCTCGGACCGGTTCGGGATCATCCGCCAGAGCGCGCGCGGAATCGCGATCGTCGCGATCATGTAGAAGGTCGTGAGGATCGCGTCGACCGCGTTCACTCCGACGTAGAGTGCACCTTCCGTCGTCACGCCGTAGTCGGCCGCGAGGATGTTCAGGTTCGCGCTGCCGCCCGTGTAGGTTCCGACGAACATGCCGCCGATCGCTCGCCAGTGTTCGCCGATCGACTCCGAGCCATCGATCACCCACATGCCGACGACGACACCGGTGATCGTTCCCACCGCACCGATCGAGAAGAGCAGCAGCATCGGTCCGCCGGCGCGCTTGAGCTCGGTCAGCTTGACGAGCAAGAGCAGCCAGAACACACCGATGTAGACCCCGTACGACATCAGGCCGTCGTAGATCTCGATGCCCGGCTGGTAAGCGGGGATCACGCCGGTGTTCGCGAACATGGCGGCGATCACGATGACGAGCAGTGCGGAGCCCAGGTGACGCAGAAAACTCTTCCGGACCAGCCACTCGGCGAGCGCCACGGAGAGCGAGAGAATCGCCAAAATGTAGATCGGGTTCTCGGTCACGCGGCAAAGCCTAACGACCTTCTGCGCCCGTAGAGAGGCCGAAGAACGATCCTTGCGCGGAGGTGCGGAAAAGTCTTCCGGGTCGAATCTCCGCGAGTCGCGCGCCCCGGTCCCGCGCTCATCCTGCGAGGTACTTTTAAACGCAGAAAGTCGGGAGGCACGCTCGCCCCGACTCTCGCGCGCGTTCTCGAGTTCCTAACGATCAGGAGAACACCGACCATGAAAAGCCAACTTCTAGCAGCACCTCTTCTGGCCGCGCTCTCCGCAGTGGCCTCGGCCGATCTGCCCATCGGCTCCGCGACTCTGACCGCCACCACGCGCAGGATCGGCGCCAATCACCTCCACGCATCCATCGAAGGTGCCCGAGGTCCGGCCTTCTTCGTCGTCGCCAGTCGCGACGAGGACTTCAACCAGTTCCGAGTGCTCGGCCGCGCTGCCCTCGACCAGCACGGCGACGGCACGTACGCGATCGAGATTCCGAACGAGCGCACGCTCCCCAAGAACTTCCGCATCCACCTGCGCGGCGCTTACTTCACTCGCGCGGGACTCCAGCTCTCCGCGCCCAGCACGCTGCTCCTGAACCCGACGCCGGTCGAGCGCCTCGACTTCACCTGGGGCCTGGACGGCGAGCGCATCGCACCGGGCATGAGCCTGAGCCAGCAGTGGGTACGCCGCGGGATCGAGATCGAGGTCGACTCCTTCTCGCGCTCCGCCCCCTCGATGGCCATTGCGCTCGACTCCCACAGTAGCCGAGCCGCCGAGCAAGACCTGGTCACGCCGGGCGCTGGCCGGGGCAACCGACGAGCCTTGCACAACCTGCTCGTCGTCGCCGACGACGCCAAGGACCGCGACCACGATCTCCATGTCGACAAGCCCGCCGCCTCCCCGGCCGGCGGTCTCGTCACCTTCAGCTTTGCGAGCCCGACCGTCCTCGACGGCCTGACCCTCGTCAACGTAGACGCGCCGGGCAGCAGGCTGCGCTGCTACACGGAGGATCGCCTTGTCGGCGAGCTTCCCATTCCGATGGGCGGCACGGGCAGCGTCCAGACCATTCGCCTGCCCTTCGAGGCCGTCACTCGCCTCGAGGTCTCTCTCGCCAGTGACGCGGCCATCGCCGAGCTGACCTACCTTCCGTGCCCCGAGGTGATCGAGTTCGATCGCACCATGACGGGCATCCCGCTCGACCTCTCTCACGGTGAGGTCCTGCGCGACCAGCTCGCGGGCAAGCACGCGGTCAGCTTCTCCGCGCACACGAACAACCCGGCCAATGAGGGCCTGGCCGTGATCGTCCCGCGCTCTCCGGTGCCGACCCACTCCGAGGAGGGCGACCGACGCTTCGAGCACAACGTGCTCGTCATCTCCGAGTACGGCGGTGTGCGCGGCACCCGCGACTTCGTGCGCAAGCCTCAGCCCGAACCGCTGGGCGGCTACATTCAAATCGACTTCGAGACGAACGTCCGTTGGGGCTCCGCTCAAGTCTCCGACGTCAACCGAGGCGAAGACTCCTTCTTCGTCGCCGAGGATATACGCGGCAACGAGCTCGGAATCTTCGGGTGTAGGTCCGTCTTAACGTAAGGGTCACGTTAGGCTGCCCGTTGTTGGCTTTGGTACTCATTCCAGAAAGCGCCCCACTCTCCCGACTGCACACGCACGCGTAGATTGAGCACGTGTTGTCC